>VTLG01007995.1_pt1 | contig 19723 bp, 26 predicted proteins | sample 4694571 | NCBI WGS metagenome assembly VTLG01 (sample SAMN12604809, study PRJNA352737) | marine metagenome | biome: ENVO:00000447; feature: ENVO:00000209|ENVO:00000569|ENVO:01000036; material: ENVO:00002151; isolation source: viral sequences binned using virsorter ...
GGCACACTAGCAATAACACTCACAGAATTTTCGCCAATCCATTCAGAACTTGAAATTTCATTTCTGAATTTTCTATTAACAGAATAAACTTCTTTTTTTGTGCCATCCTTTAAAACCTTAATAGTTTTTGTAATCCATTCTTTACAAATCCCATTATACAAGAAAGAAAGATAATCTTGCCTTGAAAGTTCTTTTTTCTTTTCAAAGAAATTAACCTTCATAAAATCGGCGTGATAAGAAATATCTTTTCTAATGTTTTTATCTTTTGTATTTTGTGAAGTAATAAAAGTAGTTCTAAAAAGTTTTGAATTTGTCATTTAAAAATCTCCTATGTTTTGATTAACGACAATTATCATTATCGCTATTTTTTGATTAATGTCAAATAAAAAAAAGTGTCATAAGTTATGACAGGCTGCAATTCAAGGTGGAAGCCAAATAGAGCCCAGATTTTTATTTTTAAAAAAATGATAACAGGTGAAAAAAGAACGAAACAGGAACAAAAATAATGGGATATATTGTGCATAAAAAATGGATAGTTAGCATTTTTTCAAAGTGTCATAAGTTAGGACAAGTAAAAAAAAGGCAAGTGATACATTAACACTTATTAAAAAGCAATAAATTATAGCAATATCAAAGGTTTATTAATATTTTTTTATCAATATTAGATAAAATATTTATTTTTTTACCTAGAAATAGAACTTTTTTTCAAAAAAAAAAGAACAAAAGGTGAAAATTGTCTAAATTCAATGCCCTAGTGCCACAGCCATACCCCCCGATATAGTACGTATGTATGAACATATACACAGATAGGAAAATTGAACTGTTAACCACAACAAGCAAGTGACAATATCGCCATACCTAGCATACTGTTTTTACTGAATAATAAAAATAGTTCTTGACAAGCATAAAAAAATGCGATATAATTATGTATAACAGTAACATGTACATGTAAACATTTATAAAGTATAAAAGAACATATACATGTAGAGAAATGTTATAATTTAAAAGTATTCCCTCGTACTAATTTAAGAATAGACCTTGACAATGCGTAAAAAATCAGTAAAACTATATACACCAGAGAACATATTAGAAGCATTCTATAATGCTATTCATAAAAATACATTACATAAGTTACATATTCCTCATAGTTCCGTATTTTATGTACGTGCTAAAATAGAAGCAGACACTGGTGTGCGTTATACGTTGAAACACGTAGAGAATGCAATGAAAGCTGAAGGAATGTTAAAAGATGTATGAGTTATTTGTACTTGCATGTTTAGTTACCAAGGTTAATTCTTGCGTAACTCTAAAGGATTTGTATAGTCCTCACGATACACATGACAAATGTTTAGCTCGTGCTTATGTTATTTCGCATGAGTTAAAAAAATATATGCCTCATTATTTTGCTAAAAGCTATAAATGCTTTGATATGAGGGATGCCAACAAATTAGAATTATAAAGGAGAAATTATGTCTAGTCCAGCAAGAAAAAAAGCTGAAGAACAAGCATTAGAAAGAATTAGAAATCAAAAAGTGGCATCTAGAACGAATACCTATACTACAAAAAGTGGAGATACACTAGGTGACATAGCTAAAAAATTAGGTGTAACTGTATCTAAACTTAAAGAAGTTAATCAAAATTTAGTTAATATAAAAAGTATACCCAAGGGCATGAAATTAAATATACCAACTACTAAAATAAGAATTGGTAATCAAGATTTAAGAGCAAATAAAGGAATGCTAGTTGGGTCTATTAATATGCTTAAAAATAAGAAGAAAAAGTAATGACTCTTCGTAATTATGGTTCTGAATATAAAAAATATCAGAAACAAAAGAAACAAAAACTTGCTAGAGCTAGTAGGAATGCTGCTAGACGAATAATGCTTAAAAAAGGCAAAGTAAGAAAAGGTGATGGAAAAGACGTAGCTCATAAAAATGGAAATCCTAGAGATAATTCACCTAAAAATTTAGCAGTAGTTAGGAAAAGTAAGAATAGAAGCTATGCTAGAAATAAAAATGCAGGTAAACTGCATAGAACAGCTTAAAAGGAGAATATTATGCCAAGAGGAATAGGAACATATGGTTCAAAAGTAGGAAGACCACCTAAAAGAAAAAAATACTCACATGGGGGTGACAATCCTAAAGGAAAAGGCAATGTTATTGTTGTAAGTATCGGCATGGCAAAAGCCAAGAAAGTAAAAAATAAAAAGAAAACAGGAAAAAAGAGAAGTGCCTGATAAAAAAAGATGTGACACTTGTGAGTGCTACGAATGTGATTGCGAAGAATGTGATTGCGACTGCCATAAAGAAGAAGAAGATGTAGAAATAGAGGGTGCTCCTGTCTAAATGATAGAGTTCCTTCTTGTGTTTATGATTGACAATAAAATAATCAACCAAACCCAACGATTCCAAGACATGAATAAATGTCTTTATTTTGCAGAAAGACTGCATGACCAACCAGCAATACCAACAGAGGATGGAAATAAACAGATAACTGCGTATTGTAAACCTGTAAGGAAATAAAATGTTAGCTGAATTAGCTGCTGCCAATGCTGCCTTCGCAGTTATTAAAAACTTTGTATCTAATGGAAAAGAACTCGCTAGTTGTGGAAAGCAAATTAGCGATTTTGTTTTTGCAAAGGAACAAATACAGAAAAAAGCAAGTAAGAAAAAGAATAAAGGTGTAGGGGGAGCAGACCTAGAAGAGTTTATGGCTCTTGAAAAAATTGCAGAACAGGAGAAACAACTCAAACAGATAATGATATATGCAGGTAGACCGGGATTGTGGGAAGATTGGCAACGATTCCAAGCTGAAGCAAGAAAGTCTAGACGATATGCAGAAAAGATGGCTAAAAAGCAAAGAGAAGAATTAATAGAACTTGTAACTTACATAGTAGGTGGAATATTTTTTATAGTAGGAGTAGGGTTTATTATTTACTTTGCAGCAAAGTGGGCAGGTAAGATATAGCTAGACGAAAGTTAAGAATAATCATACCAAATAACAATAGACCATTGCGTTTATTGACACCAGAGAGAATACAAGAGATAGACAAACAACTAAATAACCCCATTAGGAAACAAGAAAAACGTAACGAATACTTAAAACAGAAACAGTTACAAGAAAAAGTAAAATATGCACAATTACAGGAGAAATTAAAAAATGACACAATACATGAAAGAAAAAAACACAAAAAAAGACTCAAAAGTTGAGTTTGTAGATAAAACTAGGTCTAAAAATAAAAATAATAAGAAACAATCAAAAAGTAAGTCTAAATCTGATATACCAACTGTATTACCAACTAAAAGACCTGTATCTGCGTTTGCTGACAGTAAAATAGCTGATGCTGTTAAAAGAACTAATAAGGCAAAAAAAGAAGGTAAGAATTTTACTAAAAAAAATGGGGTAATACAAAAAAGTAAAAAAAGTGATGGTGTGGCTGTAGGAAGAGTAATTGACCCAGAAGCTAAAATAAAAGAATTAGAAAGAAGAAAAAAGTTACGAGAAGAAAAAAAGAAAAAAAATCAAATGACTTCTAGGCAAAAAATGAAAGATAAATTGCGTAATCAAGGAAAGTCTAAAAATAAAACAGTGCCTAAAGCAACATTACACAAAGCTGTGTTTAAAACTGTAGATAATTTAGCTAAAAAATTAAAGACATAAGAAAAGGGAAAAACATAAAAGATGATACAAGCATTAATAGGACCAATCGCAAATCTCGCAGGAACGTGGTTTCAAAACAAAGTAGAAAAAACTAAAGCTGACGGACTCGCTAAAGTAGCAGAGGCTAAAGCAAGAGCAACTGTTGCAGAGAAAGTTGCTGCAGGTGAAGTAGAGTGGGAAGGTAAGATGGCAGATGCTACAGTAGATTCGTGGAAAGATGAATTTGCTTTAGTTGTGCTACTAGCTCCTGCTATACTCGTATTTATTCCGGGAATGAGAGAGTATGTTAAGAGTGGTTTTGAGATACTAGCAACTCTTCCTGATTGGTATCAATATTTATTATATATTGCTATATCTGCATCATTTGGAATAAAAGGTGTAGGTCAAGCAGCAAAGATGCTAAAGAAAAAGTGACACAAGAAGTTGAAGATAAGATTAATAAAATAATTGAAGAAAGTATATTACCAAGTGTTCAGATGCATGGTGGTCACGTAGAGTTGCAATCATTTAAAGATGGTATAGCAACAATATTTTTAAGTGGTGCTTGTAGTGGATGTGCAATGTCAACACAAACTTTAAAGATGGGTATAGAAAATATGTTAAAATATTATATACCTGAAGTATTAGGAGTTGAGGGCATAGAAGACCCTAACTCTACAGTAAATCCATACTATTAGAGGAATACATGAAAGGTTATACAATTAAAGGGGGTCATAAAAGAGCAACTAAAAAGGGTGCAGGTATGACTAAGAAAGGTGTAGCCAAGTATCGTAGAGAGAATCCGGGCAGTAAACTTAAAACTGCAGTAACAGGTAAAGTTAAAAAGGGAAGTAAGGCAGCAAAAAGAAGAAAGTCATTTTGTGCAAGAAGTGCAGGACAAATGAAAAAATTTCCTAAAGCAGCAAAGAACCCTAACTCAAGATTGAGACAAGCAAGAAGAAGATGGAAGTGTTAATGCCAATAAAAGCCTTGACATTTTTGAAGATTTCTGCTATAATTAGTAAAATAGGAAACTATTTTTATATGAAGCACGTTAAAATAATACGTGATGAACAAAATAAAAAAGGACTTAGACTGTGAACCTAGAGATATTAAGACAAGAAATTGAAGCTGATGAAGGTGTTAAATATGAAACATATCATTGCAGTGAAGGACATTTAACAGGTGGAATTGGGCACTTAATAACTGAATGGGATGAAGAGTACTATGGCAAACCTTTAGGTAGTGCTATCCCTGAAGAGCAAGTTAAGAATTGGTTTGAAAGAGATGTGCAAAGAGCTATAAATGATTGTATATCTTTATTTGATAACTTTGACAAACTTCCTGAAGACATACAACACGTATTAACAAATATGTCTTTTCAATTAGGCAGACCAAGATTAAGTAAATTTAAGAAGATGATTGCTGCTGTTCATAACGAAGACTATCGTGAAATGGCAGCTCAAATGGAAGATAGTCGTTGGCATAAGCAAACAACAAACAGAGCCAATAGATTAATTGAAAGAGTTTTACAACAGAGTATACCTGCATGACAACTAAAAAAAGAGAACTAACCGATAGACAAAAAACATTTCTAGAAGTTTTGTTTGAAAAAGCTCATGGAGATGTCGTACAAGCTAAATTATTAGCAGGGTATTCTGAACATACCTCTACATCAGAAATAGTAAATTCCCTTAAAAAAGAAATTATGGAAGCTACAGAAGCCTTTATGAGTAGAAATGCTCCTAAAGCTGCAGTGGCTATGGTAAGTGGGGTAGATGACCCTACACAGTTAGGTATTAGAGATAGATTATCTGCATCAAAAGAATTACTTGACAGAGTTGGTTTAGTAAAGACGGAAAAAGTTCAAGTAGAAGCATCAGGTGGTGTTATGTTATTGCCACCAAAGAAGAAGTAAATGAATAGAAGTTTAGGTAAGTGGAAACTGCCACAACCAACAGATTTAAAAGATGAAGACGAAACTGAATGGATACAGATACCACGTATAGCTAGAACTGTTCCATTTGGATATAAAGTTAATGACAACGATACTGAATTACTTGACCCTATATCTTATGAGTTAGAAGCAATAGAGTTAGCTAGAAAACATGTTAAACAATATTCTTTTAGACAAGTAGCAAATTGGCTAACAACAAAAACAGGTAGAGAAATATCTCACGTAGGGTTAAGAAAAAGATTAATGGATGAAAAGCAACGTAAGAACAAAGCTAGAACTCTTAGAAAATGGTCCGAGTATGCCGAGAAGGCAATCCAAAAAGCGAAAGCCATTGAAGAAGGTAGAGTCGGAGCAAAAGCCTAGTATACAAGAATTAGAAGAAATAGAAACTATACCTGTAGAAGAGCAGAACGTAGTTTTTAGACCTAATGAAGGTCCTCAAACAGAGTTTCTTGCTGCACCTGAAAGAGAAGTATTATATGGTGGCAGTGCAGGTGGTGGCAAGTCGTATGCTATGTTAGCAGACCCATTACGATATATGGGTCATCCATCATTTAGTGGATTGTTGTTACGACACACGACAGAAGAATTAAGAGAACTTATATTTAAGTCAAAAGAATTATATCCTCAAATATGGAAGGGTATCAAGTGGTCGGAAAGGAAGATGCAATGGGAAGCACCATCAGGTGCAAGACTTTGGATGTCATACCTAGACCGAGATGATGATGTGCTAAGGTATCAAGGTTTAGCTTTTAGTTGGATAGGCTTTGATGAGTTGACACAATGGGCAACACCATACGCATGGAATTACATGAGGTCAAGACTTCGTTCTACTGCTCCTGATTTACCAGTGTATATGAGAGCAACAACGAATCCGGGTGGTCCGGGTCATCAGTGGGTTAAAAAAATGTTTATTGACCCTGCACCTTATGGAAAGACTTTTGATGCCACAAACATTGAGACAGGGAAACCTCTTAAATATCCTGACAATCATGAAAGAGCAGGTCAGGCATTATTTCAGAGAAGATTCATACCTGCTAAATTGTTTGATAATCCATACTTATCAACTCAGGGAGACTACGAGGCAATGTTGCTTTCCCTACCTGAACACCAACGTAAGCAGTTGCTTGAAGGTGATTGGGATATTGCAGAAGGTGCTGCTTTCACTGAGTTTAATAGGGATATTCATGCTATTGAACCTTTTCACATTCCAAGAAATTGGGTTAAGTTTCGTGCTTGTGACTATGGTTATGGTTCTTATAGTGCTGTGTTGTGGTTTGCTGTTTCTCCAGACGAGCAACTTATTGTATATAGAGAGTTGTATGTTTCTAAAGTCCTTGCCACAGATTTGGCAGATATGATATTAGAGTTAGAAGCTGATGATGGAAATATTAAGTATGGGGTTTTGGACAGTTCTCTTTGGCATAAACGTGGCGATACTGGTCCTTCTTTGGCTGAACAGATGATTATGAAAGGATGTCGTTTTAGACCATCAGATAGAAGTAAAGGTAGTCGTGTATCAGGAAAGAATGAAATACACAGACGTTTACAAGTAGACGAATTTACAGAGCAACCGAGATTAGTATTTTTTAATACGTGTACAAATATAGTTTCTCAATTACCTGCCATTCCTTTAGATAAGAAAAATACTGAAGATGTGGACACTAGAGCAGAAGACCACTTGTATGATGCTTTAAGATATGGTATAATGACAAGACCGAGATTTAGTATATTTGACTATGACCCTGCAGGTAAACCTATGCAAAGTATGCCTGTAGCAGATGCAACCTTTGGGTATTAATATTATGGCAGAAGAAGAAAATAATGAGATTTTAATAGATGATGATTCAATATCATTAGAAGATACAAAAGATTCTATTATTACAGATAGTGGTGTAAGTGGTATAATAACTTTTATTCAAGATAGATACCAACGAGCCGAAGACTATAGAAATAATGATGAAGAACGATGGTTACGTTCATATAGAAATTATAGGGGGTTATATGGTAATGATGTACAATTTACTGAAGCAGAAAAGTCAAGAGTTTTTATCAAAGTTACTAAAACTAAGACTCTCGCTGCTTATGGACAAATTGTTGACGTGTTATTTGCAGGTAACAAGTTTCCTATCAGTATTGAGCCAACTACTATACCAGAAGGTGTGGCAAAAGATGTTAGCTTTGACCCAAAAGAGCCTGAACAGTTGCGTAGCATGGGTGAAGAAATTTCTCCATATGGTTTTGAAGGGGATGGAGTGGCTTTTCCAGAAGGTGCAACTGAAAAATCTTTGCTTGATAGGCTTGGTCCTTTGGAAGAAAAGTTGGGTGAAATTGAAAACCTTAAAGAGGAAAGTGGGAAGACTCCTACGTCAATAACATTTAGTCCTGCAATGGTTGCAGCTAAAAACATGGAACAAAAAATAATGGACCAACTTCAAGAGTCAGGTGCTACTAAACAATTAAGAAGCACAGCTTTTGAAATGGCATTATTTGGTACAGGGGTAATGAAAGGACCTTTCGCTACGGATAAAGAATATCCTAATTGGAGTGATGAAGGTGAATATAGTCCTACTTTTAAAACTGTTCCTTCAACAACACATGTATCAGTATGGAATTTTTTTCCTGACCCTGATGCTGCAAATATGGATGAAGCACAATATGTTATTGAAAGACATAAAATGTCAAGGACTCAATTACGAAGTTTAAAAAAGAGACCTTATTTTAGAGAAAATGTAATTGATGAAGTAATACAACAAGGTGAAGATTACACAAAAAAATATTGGGAAGATGATTTAGCAGATTATGCACCTGAACACGGAATAGATAGATTTGAAGTACTTGAGTATTGGGGTATGTGTGATATTACAATGCTAGAAGAGAATGGTGTAGATATACCTAAAGATTTATCTGAATTTGACGAATTACAAGCTAATATATGGGTTTGTAATGGTAAAGTATTGAGAATGGTTCTTAATCCATTTAAACCTGCTAGAATACCTTATATGGCAGTACCATATGAACTAAACCCATATTCGTTCTTTGGTGTAGGTGTAGCTGAAAATATGGATGATACACAGACACTAATGAATGGCTTTATGAGAATGGCAGTTGATAACGCAGTATTATCAGGAAACTTACTCATAGAGGTAGATGAAACTAATTTAGTTCCGGGTCAAGATTTATCAGTTTATCCGGGTAAAGTATTTAGAAGGCAAGGTGGTGCTCCGGGTCAAGCTATATTTGGCACGAAGTTTCCTAATGTTTCTAACGAGAATTTACAACTGTTTGACAAAGCTAGACAGTTGGCAGATGAGAGTACAGGTATGCCATCGTTTGCTCATGGTCAAACAGGTGTAACTGGTGTAGGTAGAACTGCATCAGGTATATCAATGTTAATGAATGCTGCAGCAGGTAGTATTAAAACTGTAATTAAAAATGTTGATGATTATTTATTAAGACCTTTAGGTGAAGGCTTTTTTAGATTTAATATGCAGTTTAATTTTAATCCTGAAATAAAAGGTGATTTAGAAGTTAAAGCAAGGGGAACTGAAAGTCTTATGGCTAATGAAGTGCGTAGTCAAAGACTTATGCAATTTTTACAAGTTGCTTCTAATCCTGCTCTTGCACCTTTTGCTAAATTTCAATATGTTATTCGTGAGATTGCTAAAGCAATGGATTTAGACCCAGATAAAGTTACTAATAATATGGATGAAGCAGCAATCCAAGCAGAGTTAATGAAAGAATTTCAAGCTCCATTAGCTGAAGGACAACCCCCACAACAAGGACAACCTCAACAACCCCCTGCAGGTGTAGACCCCAATGACCCAACAGGAGCAGGTGGTGCGACAATAGGAACAGGAGTAGCACCAACTCCGGGAGAACAAGGATTTACAGGAGTACCTCAAAATAGTGGACAAGCAAATATTGAACAAACTGAAACCACTGGTGAGCAACAATCACCAATGGGAAGCATTCAATAAGTATATAGAGGCTCTTATTGAGCAACAACATAAAGCTATAGAACAAACAGATAATGCTGTGCTTATGCATAGATGTCAAGGTGCTATAGCTACTTTACGTAGACTTAAATTGATGAGAGACGAAGTAAATAAAAATGCTTAATTTACAAGAACAAATGGAAGATATAGAGTCAGGTAAAAAGAAACCTGTTTCTATGTCTGAAGTATTTACTCTTGAAAATGTAAAGAAAAATTTGTTACCTGAATTTAGACCTAAAGAAGAAATAATTAAAAAGGCTAAAGCTACAGGAACAGGATTATTGACGGGAACTCTTGCTATACCATCTGATGTAGTTAGTTTAGCATCTATGGTTACACAAGGTTTAGCTGATTATACAGATAGTCCAACTGCTATGATGCTAAAAGGTGTTTTGCAAAAAGCAGAAAAAGAAGTTGGTAGAGAGGCATTTGATAAATGGTTTACCAAGACCACAGGTATAGAATCTAATCCTGAAAATGTAGACCAACTTATAGGAGAAATAATATCACCAACAGGTGCTTTTCTTGCTCCTGTAAAAACACTAAAAAAAGTATTTGCACCTTTAAAAAAAGGGGTAACAGATTTTTTTGATAAGATGCCACCACCTAGTAGTGGATTAGCTCCTGAAGCTGCAGGAGTTGGACAGTTAGACCAAACTAAAAAATTATTAAAAGATGAACAAAAAACTATAACAACATCTCCTGAAGAATCTGTAAATGCTCCTACAATAAATAAAATGAGCATGGCAGGTTTTAGAAGTACAACAGGCAAAGAAAGATTTGCTGAATTTATAAAGTTAGAAAGGGCAGGTGAACTTAACAAAGACCAATTATTTGAGAAAACAGGTGTATATAGAGGAGAAGATGGTAAGCCTAGAATGGAAATAAATACATCTAGTGCAAGTATAGATTTAAATGTTTTACGTAATTTAAACAAAGATAAAACACTTTCTTTATATCAATTTTTTAAATTTGATAAATTATATCAAGAATATCCTGATAGAATACAATCAGGACTTAAAAATTTTCAACCTATAAGAAATGTAAAAGTTAACTTTAAAAGAGTTGCAGATGTAGACCCTATAACAGGTGAAAAGAAAACGTCTCTTGGGTTTTATGATGCTGACAAGGACAGCATAACATTAAATTTAGATAATATAGAAGCTAAAGTAATTGAGCTATTAGAAGAAACACCTACTCTTTCTTATGAGGAACTATATAAAGCACAATTAGAAAGCAGTGTATTACATGAAATACAACATGCTATTCAATATAGAGAAGGATTTTTAACAGGTGCTAATTCAAAACAGTTTTTACCCAGTGATTTTCAGGTAAGAAAAGAAAAATTTGAAAAAGAAATAGAAGGATTAACTAAAGAAACATCTAAAGACCAAAGTATAATAAAAAAGCTAAAAAGTGAGGCAGATGCTCTAACTGAAATAGAAAATAAAGCACATAATGCATACAGAAATACTTATGGAGAACGAGAAGCCACATTAGTACAAAAAAGATTTATAGAAAGGTTACGATTAAAAGGTAAAAAATTTAGTGAAAAAGATATAGAAAAAATAATGAGTGCTACAAAAATACCTAAAAGTATGCAAGGCACACTTCCAAAATTAAATACAACTACTACGTCTTCAACACCTACAAAAATAAATGAAGAAGAACTTTCTCCTCTTGTAGCAAAAAAGTTAAAAGAAATAGATTACATGGGTGCTGATGCATTCCATGCAACAACAAAAGATTTTAAAACATTTGGGTTTGTATCTAAAAATAATGAAGCAGATATAGGATTTCATGTAGGTAGTAAACCTAATCAAGCAAGTGCTAGAGTAGATAGAAATCCGAACCAACTTGGTGCTAGAACATTACCTTTAAAATTAAAAAGAGAGTTAAAACCTGCTAGAATACCTGATTTAAGTAGTTTTAAAGAACCATCAAATTGGTTACGTAATATAGCAGTTAGTAATAAAGACCCTTTATTTAGGGTTATGAATAATACACCTGAAGGTCGTGCTTCTATAAAAAAACAAATAGAAGATAATATACCTATAAAAGTAGGTGACCAAACATATTATATATTACCTGATTTAATGAAAGGTTCATTAGAGGATATAGGTTTTAAAAATAAAGGCATAGATAAAAATTTATGGAAAGATTTAGTATTAGAATCTACAAGAGCTATAAGAATAGGACTAGATACTACTAAAAACTTTAAAGATAGACAAGAGTGGTTTGATACAATTAAAAAAGTAGCTAATAAAAATGGCTATGATTCTTATATATACAGAAACGAATATGAAGGACAAGTATTTGACACATTAACAGGAACTATGAAAAGAGACGATAGTTATATGCTTCTAGAGCCTGACCAAGCAAAAGGTAAATTTGGTGGCATGACAAAAGGCGAACCTGATTTTATGAAAAATCAAGGTGGATTATTATTATCAGAAGGTGGAAACATTATGAAACAACAAATGGAATTATTTGAGGAAGGTGGACTCAAAGATGAAGGTAACACAGTTGACCCTGTATCAGGCAATGAAGTTCCACCGGGTTCTAATCAAGAAGAAGTAAGAGATGACATACCTGCACAATTAAGTGAAGGGGAATTTGTATTTCCTGCAGATGTTGTAAGATATATAGGTTTAGAAAAACTTATGGTAATGAGACAAGAAGCTAAAGCAGGTCTTAAACGAATGGAAGAAATGGGTCAAATGGGTAATTCAGATGAAGCAACATTACCTGATGACATGCCATTTAAAACGTCTAGTGAAGAAGATGATATGCCTTTTACTATGGAAGACCTTGACACAGAGGAAGAAACAGAGTATAATAGAGGTGGAGTAGTTCATGCTCAAGCAGGAACATTTATAGCTAATAATCCTAATGTAACAACACAACAATCTATGTTTCAAAATCAAAATTTATCATCAAGTAATATAATACAACCTGTTAATTATAATGTACCTAATATACCTGCACCTGTGGGTGGATTTACACCTAAATTTAGTGGGCAAGTAGGACAAACAGGACAACAAGGTACTACACCTACATTTCAAACTTTATTAGGTAGAAATCCGGGTCAATATGATGAGATGCGTGAATATAGAAATGAAGCAGGTATGAAATTAAATATACCATTTAAAAATGGAGAACCTATATATCCAATACCTGAAGGATATAGTTATGTAGACCCTGAAGCTACAAAAGCTGAAGAAGTAACGACTAAAGAAGTAAAACCTCAAACTGCTAGAGTTATACAAGAAGAAGGTGGAGATGATGGTGATAATAAAACGGGTGGAGCAGTTGATTTAGTAGGTGACCCATTAAGCTACAAATCTATATTTAATATGGATAAGTTAGATACTACATTAAAAGATATAGCAGCTACGCAAGGCATGAATATATTTAATGTCAAACAACAGGTTTTAGAAAAAGGAATTTTAGGACAAGCAGATGTTGTTAATGCTACTTTAATAAATCAAAGAGATGTATTAGCTAAATTTAAAGGAGATGTATCTAGTGCTTTTGGTGGAAGAAATTTTAATTTAGGTGAAATGGAAAATATACTTAGAAAAACTACGGAACTTAGTGAAGAAGATATTAAAAAGAATGTACAAGAACAAAGGAATTTTCTTGCAGATATGCTTACTAAACAAAAAGAAATAATAGACCTAGCTTTAAGAGACGATGAAGGCAAAGTTATATCTATGGATAAGTTTAAACAAGAACTTCAAAAATATAATATAAAAGACTTTAACCTTACAGGAATAACTAAACAAGATAGAAGAAATTTTGCAAACAAAGCAAATGAGTTAGGTAAGGTAAAACTAAAAGAAAAAATAGGTCTTGCAAAAGGAATGACAAAAGCAGGTGAAAAGAGACAAACAGAAGAAAAGATGGCTAAAAAGCAAAGAATAGAAAATATACAAAAAATATTTGATGAACAAGGAGATAGCACTTATGCTGATGAGGGAGCTCCCGGGTCAGTTATGAGTGATTTTAGTGATTCTGCAACAGACCAAGCTGAACTTGATTTTGAGCCTGTGGCAAAAGGTGGACTACTTAAAAAGAAAAAACCAAAAATTAAGAATATGAAGCGAGGTGGATTGGCTTCAAGATAACAATCCACAATATGTACTAGCTACTTATCCCCCAACAAGATGGCTACGATAACCCTAGGAGAAAAAAATGGCTGAACAAGCAAAAGTAATGGTGGAAGATGCGACACCAAAGAAAAAAGCATTTATAAGTAAACCTTATTCTCAAGAAGAAAGAATAAAAAAAGACGAAGAAGAATTAGCAAAGCTATTAAAAGAGCAAAAAGGTGAAGCTGAAAAACCTGAAACTGAAGAGAAGAAGGAAGATGAAGCAGAACCGACAAATGCTGAAGAAAAAACTTTTAAAAAGCGATATGGTGATTTACGAAGGCATACGCAGGAAAAAGAAAAACAGTTTCAAAAACAGTTAGATGATTTAAAGTCTCAACTAGAGAAAGCAACTAAAAAAGAAATTAAACTGCCTAAATCTGAAGCTGAAATAGAAGAATGGTCTAAAGAATACCCTGATGTTGCAGCAATAGTTGAAACTATAGCAATGAAAAAAGCTAAAGAGCAGTCAGACTCTATTAATAAAAAGTTAAAGGAAATAGATGAATTAAATGCTCAAACTGCAAAGGATAAAGCAGAAGTACAATTACTACAGATGCATCCTGATTTTGCAGAAATAAGAGACAGTGATGATTTTCACGAATGGGCAGAAGAGCAACCTAAATGGGTACAGGATGCACTATATGAAAATAGTGAAGATGCAAGGTCAGCAGCAAGAGCTATTGACTTGTACAAATCAGATAGAAATATTGGTAAACCAATTAAAGAAAAGAGTAGTAAGAGTGCTGCTTCGGAAGTTAAAGCGAAAAGTACAAGGTCTGTTCCTGATAGTGAAGGAAGTTCTAATAAAATACTTGAATCTGTTGTACAAAAAATGTCTGCTACAGAATACGAAAAAAAAGCAGACGAAATAATGGAAGCAATTAGAGCAGGAAATTTTGTTTATGATGTATCAGGTTCAGCTAGATAGGAATATAATATGGCAAAATTTTATGTTCCTAAAGAAAAGGAAGAATATCTAGCACCCTTTGGTCCTGTAATGGGATACAAAGCAATGTCGGATTCATTTATTAAGAATATGAATGAGGCAATGAATCCTGAATTAGAAGATTGGTCTAACCATTTAGTAGGTAAAGTTAAACAAGAGTTAAAGTTTGATAAAAAAATTGAACAATTATTCTTAAAAGAATTTTCCCAATTTATTGGTAAACTAAATAACTTTGCAGAATATAGACATTCTTTTGGTACTAAAAAATTAGACACTACTAATAATAATTATGGTGTTCAAATTGCTTCAGGATGGTTTGTAAGACAATTTGAGAATGAATATAACCCAATCCACATACACACAGGTGCAAGAATGTCGTGTGTTGGATATTTATCTTTACCTGATGGTATAGAAAAAGAATGGGAAAAAGACTATAAAGACCATCATCCTGCAAATGGACATATACAATTTGTTCATGGAACTCCATCAGGATATAGTCAAACTAATTTTATGGTTAAACCACAAGTAGGAGATTTTTATGTTTTTCCTGCAGAATTATTTCATTGTGTTTACCCATTTAAGACTAAAGGAGAAAGACGTTCCTTTAGTGTTAACTTTAACTTTATTGAAGTTCCTAAAGAAAAAGTTGACAAATAGTTATTTATAAGTATAACTATACATAACTAAAATTGTAATATAACCCCATATTTGGATACTTATATTACATTTTACCTCACTTTAAAGATTACCCAATTATGTGAGCCTACAGAAGACTAGCTATCTAAAGTACAACCTCAATGCATGAATGGTCCTTATAAAGTAAAATGACTAAAAAATAGCATACCTTTGTATGTGTGTGATAAATGTTATAAAGGAGATTTATAATGGCATTTACAGCAGCATCAGGTTATGGTAACCTTCCTAATGGAAATTTTAGTCCTGTTATTTACAGCAAACAGGTGCAACTTGCATTTCGCAAAGCATCTATTGTTGACGCAGTTACCAATAATGATTATTTTGGTGAAATTGCTAATATGGGCGATTCCGTTAAGGTTATTAAAGAACCTGAAATCACTGTCAAGTCTTATGCACGTGGTACAACTATTACTCCACAAGACCTTGACGATGAAGAGTTTTCATTAACTATTGATAAAGCAAACTACTTTGCTTTCAAAGTTGATGATATTGAAGAAGCTCATAGCCATGTTAACTTTCAAGAGTTAGCATCTAATAGAGCAGCATATAGACTAGCCGACCAATTTGACCAAGATGTACTTGGTTATTTATCAGGTTGGAAGCAGTCAGCAATGCATGGTACACCAGACACTGCAAATACTACAGTGAATGGAGCTAAAGCAGTATCTACTGCAGGTTCAGACGAACTATTGTCATCTATGAAATTAGATGCAAGTGACTTTACTGATGGTTCAGGAACTGCAGGTAGTGCAAGTAATAGTATTATTGTTCAGCCTAGAACAGGTGGAGCAACTGATGCTACTCCTGCTGCAGGAAGTACCTATCCATTGACTATAATTGCTAGAATGGCAAGAAAGCTAGACCAACAGAATGTAGATACTAATGGTCGTTGGCTTGTACTTGACCCTGTGTTTATTGAACTATTAAAAGACGAAGATTCAAGATTATTCCAAGCTGATTGGAATGGTAGTGGACTTCAGAATGGTCTAGTTCTAAATAACTTACATGGGTTTAAGGTTTATCAATCCAATAACCTACCTCAAAAAGGTACAGGACCTGCAACTGCTGCTTCATCTAATACCTCTAACTATGGTGTTATTGTAGCAGGACATAGCTCATCTGTAGCTACTGCAGAGCAAATCAACAAGACAGAGACTTATAGAGACCCTGATTCTTTTGCTGATATTGTTCGTGGTATGCATTTGTATGGCAGAAAGATTCTTCGCCCTGAAGCAATCACTACTGCAATCTATAACATAGCTTAAAAGGAGATTTAATTATGGCTTTAGGTGATAATACTACTTCTCCTGCACGTGGTGTAGGTGCTAGAGGGAGACATCCTTATATGATTCAGCATGAACTTAATTTTGCGACTGCTGCTTCAGATAAAGGTACTGCTCTTGCTGCTAATGACGTTATTCCGGGGTTAACTATTCCTGCTAATACAGTGATACTTAACGCAGGTTTTGAAGTTACTGAAGCTCACGCAGGTACTTCAAGTGACACTGACTTTGACTTTGGTATAACAGGTGGAGACCTAGATAACTTCGTTGATGGATTTGATTTTGATGGTGCATCAGTAGGTGATTATGCAATGAAAGCAGGACAAACTCCTGTTCTTGTTGGTGCAACTTCTGACACTATTGATATTGAGATTCAAGCCATGACAGGCACAACTACTGGTGGAAAAATCAGAATGTTTGCCGTTGTTATGAATGTTGATGACCAAGGTGACTTGGCTGCTAACGAAGTAGACAGAGACACATTAGCATAGTGTGAAACTTAATTAGGGTGGCAGGGCAACTTGCCACTCTATCTTTATAACGGAATTATTTAATGTCAGGAACATATCTTACACTTACTAATAATGTATTAGCTAGATTAAATGAAGTTCAACTAACTTCTTCTAATTTTTCTAATGCTAGAGGCATACAAGTACAAGCACAAAACGCAGTTAATGAGGCAGTAAGGTTTATTAATCAAAGAGAGTTTAACTACCCTTTTAATCATAGTACTGCAACTCAAACATTAACAGCAGGTGTTGTAAGATATAGTTTACCGACTTCTACTAAAACAGTAGACTATAATACATTTAGATTAGTTAAAGATAGTGATTTAGGTAATTCAGGTCGTAAATTGCCTGTTTTAGATTACAATGAATATATAAATTCAGTTATTGACCAAGAAGATGAAATTAATACAACTAATTTAGATGGTTCTTTAAACGATTCTGCTACAACTATAACAGTAAATAGTACAACAGGATTTGATTCAACAGGAACATTATATATAGGAAATGAACAAGTAACTTATACAGGAACATCTAGTACTACATTTACAGGATGTACTAGAGGTGCTAATAGTACTACTGCTGCATCGCATAGTGATGACGTTGTAGTAGCACAATTTCAAAAAGGGGGTGTACCTGAATATGTCGTAAGAACCCCTGATAATAATTATTTATTATATCCATATCCAACTAAATCTTATTCAATAAAATTTGATTACTATACATATCCAACAGACATGTCTGCACATGATTCTACAACAAGTATTCCTGCAAGATTTGATGCAATTATAGTAGATGGAGCTACTGCTTTTGTTTATCAATATAGAGGTGAAACACAACAATATCAATTAAACATGCAAAGATTTGAACAAGGCATAAAGCATATGCAAACTTTATTAGTAAACAAATTTAATTATATACGTTCTACATATATACCTAGAACAGGAACTTATGGTAATAATCTTAATATAAGGACAACTTAATGGCAGACTTATCACAAGTATCTCCTGTAGCATTTAACTGTGAAGGTGGCTTGGTTCTTAATCGTTCTACCTTTATGATGAAACCGGGTGAAGCATTAGAATTAGAAAACTTTGAACCTGATATAGAAGGTGGTTATAGAAGAATAAATGGATTTAGTAAATACGTATCTGCAATAGTTCCTCAAACCTCTTCTTCGTCTGAAAAAGTTTTAATGGTAGCTACATTTGGTAGTTCTGTAGTTGCTGCACGAGGAACAAGTATATATAGTGCAACTCCGGGTGGCTCTTCTTGGACATCAAGAGATAGTGGAAGAACGAGTGCAGGTAAGTATGATTTTGAACGATTTAATTTTGATGGTAATGATAAATTAATTGTAGCAGACGGAGCAAATGCTCCAACAGTATTTAATACTTCTTTTACTGCAACAGATGTATCATCAGGTGGTAGTGGAGAAGTTAGCACTGCAGTATCAGGTGCAAAATATGTTGTTGCTTTTAAAGAGCATATGTTTTATGCAGGTATGTCTGCTGCTAAACAAGAATTAGTTTTTAGTGTTCCTTTTGATGAAGATAATTTTGCTACAGGTAGTGGTGCAGGAACAATTAAAGTTGATGACGAGATAACAGGACTTAAAGTTTTCCGTGAAGACTTATTTATATTTTGTCAAAATAGAATATTTAAATTATCAGGAACGTCAACGAGTAACTTTGCAATAACTGCAGTAACGAGAGATATAGGATGTATAAATGGTGACACTATTCAGGAATTTGCAGGTGACCTTATATTTCTTGGTCCTGACGGGTTGCGTACAGTTGCAGGTACAGCAAGAATTGGTGACGTTGAATTGGGAACTATAAGTTCCAACGTACAAAGTTTATTTGATGAAAATTTATCTAGTGCTTCTGAATTTGATTCAGTAGTTATACCTGACAAAACACAATATAGAATATTTTTTACTAAAGATGGTCAAGGTGAAAATGCTACAAATGGTGTTATATGTGTTATGAAAGGACAAACTTTTGAGTTTTCTAAAATAAGAGGAATGAAACCTGCTTGTACAGATAGTTTTGTATCTGCAGGAGATGTAATCGTATTGCATGGTGCATATAGTGGTGGCTATATTTATAGACAAGAATCAGGAAATGATTTTGATGGAACAACAATATTAGGCAAATATAGAAGTCCTGATATGACTTTTGGTGATGCAGGTATACGAAAACATATGCAACGTGTTATCGTAAACTATAAACCTGAATCATCTATAGATGCAGATTTATTTTTAAGGTATGATTATGAATCTAGAGATTCTGCAAGACCTTCTGCTTATGCATTAGACTCATCTGATGTTGCTGCTTTATATGGAACTGCAACATATGGAGCAAGTTCAAGTTCTTTTGGAACTTATGGTGGTCCTTCACAACCATTAGTTAGACAAGCAGTTGAAGGTTCAGGATTTGCAGTTGCGTTAAGAGTTAATGATGGTGGTTCTACTGCACCATATTCTTTAAAAGGATTTCAGTTAGAATATCAAACAGGAGCAAGGAGATAAATGGGAGC
>VTLG01010597.1_pt1 | contig 19721 bp, 32 predicted proteins | sample 4694571 | NCBI WGS metagenome assembly VTLG01 (sample SAMN12604809, study PRJNA352737) | marine metagenome | biome: ENVO:00000447; feature: ENVO:00000209|ENVO:00000569|ENVO:01000036; material: ENVO:00002151; isolation source: viral sequences binned using virsorter ...
TAAAGGGAGCATCTAGCTAAATGGGAATGTACGCTTTTAGGCGTATGAGAGCGAGGAATGAGGCTGCTGTAAAGGCAGCTTCATTAACTCCAACTCTTGAAAAGCCAAAACCAAAACCAAAGCCCAAGAAGGTAAAACTAAATGGCGATAACTCTTGATGCAACTGTTGGCGGTGCTAACGCAAACACTTATATAACTCTTGCTGATGCAAATTCATTTATTGAGGGTTTAGTCCTCAGTGATGATAATGCCGCATGGGATGGGTCAAGCAACGACAATAAAAACCGTGCTTTGTTTACCGCAGCCCAAAGAATAGATCGAGAGAAATTTCTTGGAGCTAGAGTTGATGACACCCAGGCACTTGAATGGCCGAGATCAGGAGTAAGAAAACCTGATACTTACACCAATCTTTATGGTTTATCTTTTCCAAATAGATTAGTTGCTGATTATTATACCGATACTGAAATCCCAGATCGGGTAAAACACGCACAAGTCATATTGGCGGTATATCTTAATAACAACAGGAACGGGTTAGAGTTGAGCGGTCTAGAAGATTTTGCAACAGTAAGTATTGGTAATATAAACGTAACCCCTAGATTTTATGGGGCAGTTGGTATTGATCGTATTCCACCTATAGTTGATCATTACCTAATGGGTATTAGAATAGGTGGAAGAGCAAACTTACAAATCAAGAGGTCATGAAAATGGGCTACGGCTACGACTATCCAGCGGCAATCATTATTACAAATACGGCTGCCCATACTGGCAGATTTGGTAAAGTGCATTGCCTGACAGATGCAGAGGCAACTTTTGTTGCTGAGAATATTACTGAGAATGGTTCTTCAACGATTAATGGCATCACAATGAAAGCTTCTTCTGAAGTCTGTGGTGTGATCACAAGTATCACTCTTGCAAGTGGTCAGGTCATTGCTTATTTCTTATGAGTCTTGCTAATGCACTAAAAAAGGCAGCATCAAAAACTCTTAGCAAGCTTGGAGGTGATGTAACTATCAGACAGGTAACGGCTGGCAGTTATAACACAACCACTGGAGCTATTACAGAATCTACATCTGATACTACTGTTAAAGGTGCGTTAACAAATGTAAACAGATCTGAGGTAAATGATCTTATTGAATCTCAGGATAAAAGGTTAACGATATCAGCAGGGGATTTGACTTTTGTACCAACCACAAAAGATAGGGTTGTTATAAGCAGTGTTGAGTTTAAAATTATTCAAGTTGTGACGAATGAACAAAATAATACAGCAGTAAGTTTTGATCTTATTTTGAGGTAACTATGGTAAGACAAATAAAATTAGAACAAATAGATGATCTGATGGCAGAAGCGGTACAAGAGTTAATACAAAAAACAACGTTGCGTTGGACAGACTTATCAAAAAAAGCTACACCTGTCGGCGAAACTGGTAATTTAAGAAATGGTTGGAAAACTGATATACAAAAATTCAAAGGTACTATTATTAATAATGTTGAATATGCTGAACCAGTTATATATGGTTTATCATTACCACCTAGCTGGCAAGGTAGATATAGAACAAGACAACAGACTATAAAAGGTTTTCCAGAATTACAAGCAAAGCAACTTACAGTAGGTTATATACCAAGAGAATTAAAAAGAATTATTAGGAGTATCTAATGGCAGCAACCGATCTTAATACAGTACGATCTACCATTGAAGGCAGGCTTGCAACAGAGTTAGCATCAAGCCCAGCGATTCCTGTTGTATTTAACAACATGGCATTTGATTCCACAACAGAAGATACTTTTGTTCAATGTCAAACAAGTTTTGGGTCTGGTAGTTATTTAACAATGGGTGGATCTGCTGATTCTTCAAATAGTGTTGTTGGGTTAATACTTTTAAATATTTTTACCGAAGAAGGTATTGGAGCAGGGTCAAACCTTACGATTGGCAAAAGGTTGAGAGACTTATACAATAATATTACAGTTTCAAATGTTATCTTTGATTCACCTATTGGCCCTGAAGTTTTAGCATCTAGTCCAGAAGGTAAGTTTCAAACACAGATTAGAATTACATTTGAAATATATGAGGATCTTTAAATGGAAATCACAGAAGAAATGCTAGACGCTATTGAAGCTGTTAAAGGCAGGCGTGATCCAGCTTATTGGGATGGTCGTTGCAGACGATATATGGAAAACCAAGAAAATTTTAAAAAAGATGTGAAAAAGCCTAAAAAAGGTTAATATAAAATAAATACTTTCTTTTGTTATGGCTATTAAAGGTGATGTCGGAAAAATCATGTTTGAAAATGCTGGCGGTACGGAAGCTGACGTTGGACAAACAAGATCATGGTCTTTGTCTATCTCCAAAGACACAATGGAGACAACAAAACAAGGCGATACATTCAAATCAAATATTGGCGGTTTGATAGCTGGCGAGGGTTCAGCAGAACTTTTATATGCTCCATCAGAAACAGGCGCAGGCTACACAACCTTTATTGATGATGTATTAACCACAGGCGATAATGCTGACGCATTATTTGAATTATTTCCTGATTCATCAACTTCAGCAAAGAAAATCAGCTTTGCGGGAATTATTACTTCTGCTGAATATGGCGCAACGCTTGGAGAAGTTCAAGTAATAAATATCAGTTTTATAACAAGCGGTACTATAACTTCAGCTATATAGTACATTTTAAATAACTAACCCCATTTAATTTATGCCAAACAAAAGAACTATTGATCTGTTGACTTCATCTTATGGTGATGAAATGTCAACAAGAAGAAAGTATGAATTTAAAAATGCTAAAGGCGAAAAGATAGTAGATTTATATTTTAAACCTTTAACAAGATATGATAGGCAAAAAGCCCAAAGTGCTACTGGTACAGATGAAGCATTAATTGTCTCAACACAATTACTTTGTCAAATGGCAGAGCTTGAAGATGGAACAAAGGCTTTTAGTCTTGCTGATGCTCCAAATTTACAACGGGAATTACCAGAAAATGTATTAAATGAAATAGAGCTTTTTTTATTTAATATAAAACTTGATACTGATGCAGCAAAAAACGATTAAAGCGAGATAATTGGTTCAATTTTGAATTTTTTCTCGCAACAGAATTAGGGAAGACAATAAAAGAATTAAGACAATTAATTACACAAGAGGAGTTGATATATTGGGCTGCTTATTACGAAAATAAACATGAACATGAAAAAAAAATGCATGAAAGAGCAAAAAACAGGTAGTATGTAATTAATAGATTTTTGTTTAACTTAAGTGGCCGAAAGTATAGTTACCTTAAGAGTTGAAGCAAGAAATGCAATATCCTCTTTAAATAAAACTTCTCAAGCTACAAAAAAGTTATCAACTTCAGCAAAAGGAGCAACAAGGTCTTTAGTTGCAACATCAACCGCAGCAAAAGGTTTGGGAGCTAGCTTAATGGCAAGTTTAGGCCCTATAATTACTGTTGGCGCTGCTCTTGCAACTGTAAGTACCGCACTAAGAACCTTCTCAGATAGAGAAAGAGATGTAACAATATTAAGACAAGGTTTAGAAAATTTAGGAAGCGGTACTGATGCTCTTAATAAATTACAAGAAGCTGCAAACAGATTAGGAAATCAAACTTTATTTAATCAGGAAGAGTTTACTAGAGGATTTAACTTATTAACAAGTTTTAGAAATATAGGTGTTGATGCATATGAACGAGTTGCACAAGCCGCCGCAGATATTGCACAGGTTAACCAAGTAGATGTTAATACATCATTTATGCAATTAGCAAAAGCATTACAAGATCCAGAAAGAAATTTATCTGCTTTAAACCGATCTGGTATTGCTTTTACAAAAACTCAAACAAAAGTGATAAAGGAGTTAATGAAAACAAATCAAACGGCTGAAGCTCATGCCATGATTTTAAGTATAGTTGAAGAAAGTTATAATAAATTATCACAAGCCGCCGCAGAGGGATTTGCAGGTGAAGTTGATTCTTTAGGTGAAGCATTTAGAGATTTTTCAGAGACATTAGGAAAATCATTAGAACCTGCTTTAATTGCATCTACTAAAGCTTTAACAGCTTTAATAAAGGCTTTCAATGATCTTTTCAACTCACCACTTGGGAAAACTGTTGCTATTTTTTCAGGAATTGCTTTTGCTATTAAAGGTGCTTCTGCTGCAATAGGTTTAATAAGCGGTGCATTAGCAGTTGCTGGTGGGTTTGCTGGTGCTTTCGCAATAGCCTTGAACGCAATACCGTTTGTTGCAGTAATTGGGGTTGCTGGTCTTTTAACAACAGCATTTATTAAATTAAATCGTGAAAAACAAAAATTTAATGATTTAGTTAATCAGGGTAGTGAAGATGATGTTACGCAAGCATTAAGAGATCAGGCAAAAGTTGTTGGGGAATTGCATAGAAAATATGAAGAGGCCACTGGAAGACGTAAGAATAATTTAAAAACAAAAATTAAAGAGGCAGAATTAGAACTTAAAATGTTAGAAGGTAGATTGCAAACAGTAAAATCTGATCAAAAAATTGAAGAGGCAGCAAACAAGATTGTAAAACTAAAAAAAGACCAAAACACTGAAAATAGTGAAGCAGTACGTTTAAATGATATACAAAAAAAACACCATCAGAAAATTGTTGCTGAAGCAAAAAAGGAACTGGATATAGCAAATGAGAAAAAAAATAAATTTCAAGATTTTCTAAAAAAACAAGAAAGATCAGCAGAGTTAATTCAATCAAGTATTAATGGCAATAGAGAAGAAGTAGAACTACAACACGCAATAAATGACGCTGTTGAAATTCATGGTGAAAAGAATAGAAAGCAAATTACAGATATTTTGACAATTAATGCAGGCTTAAAAGATCAAAAGAAAGCTATTGAAGAAAACGGTAGAGCTACAGACAAACTTAAAGATAAATTTAAAGAAATTGGTGAAAGTGTAAGAGATGATTTAGTGAATAATCTTACAGATGCTATTACAAGCGCACAATCCTTTGGTGATGCTATGAAAAATGTTTTGAACAATCTTAAAAAACGACTAATTAATCTTGCTCTAGATAGAGCTATAAGTGGTATTGGTAGTTCTTTAAGTAAGGGCAAAGGTTTTGGTGGTTTCTTAGGTGGTTTCTTTGGCGCAAGGGCAAGCGGTGGCCCTGTATCTGCTGGCGGTGCTTATGTTGTAGGAGAACGTGGCCCAGAGATTTTGCAGATGGGTTCTAAAGGTGGCAATATAATTCCAAATAATGAAATCGGTGGAGGTGGTACTACAAATGTAGTTACTGTAAATGTAGATGCTTCGGGTTCCTCTGTCTCTGGAAACAATGCTAATGCAAGTCAGCTAGGTCAAGTTATTGGGGCTGCTGTACAGGCTCAACTTATTAAAGAAAAACGTGCTGGAGGTTTATTAACAAGATAAATGGCAACTTTTCCTTCAATCAGTCCGACCTACGGAATGAGAAAAACAAGTTCACCAAGAATAAGGACAACTTCTTTTGGTGATGGTTATGAATTTAGGGCATTGTTTGGCTTGCCTTTGACTCAAGACCCAAAAGTATATGATTTAACTTTTAATGTGTCAGAAACAGAAGCTGATGTAATAGAAGGATTTTTGCGAAGTAGAGTAAACGATCAAGACAGTTTTACATTTACCCCACCAGAAGAAGGAAGTACACAAACAGGGACATATTCACAGTCAGGAACTACAGTCACAATAACAATTACAAATCATGGTTTAGCAATCGGTGATGTTGTAACCATTGACTATACATCTGGATCTGCTACTGATGGTGATTTTGCCATTGTCACTCAACCTACCGTAGATACTTTTACTGTCACAGCAGCAGCATCTGCTACAAATAGCGGTAATGTCACAGTTACTTTATCGGGTGCTGGTAAATATGTTTGTCAATCTTGGACTAAATCAATTCCTTATAACAACAGAGCAACTTTAAATTGTACTTTTAGAGAAGTATTTGAACCCTAATGGCAATACCTACAGCAGAACTTCAATCTTTATCAAATAAATCAATAATTGAACTTTATTCAATAACTTTAGTCTCTGCACTTCATGGATCAACTAATGTTACCAGGTTTCATTCTGGTGTTGGTATGAAGAGTAATGCAAATATTATCTGGCAAGGTAACACATATACAAAATTTCCTGTAATAGCAGAGGGTTTTGAATATGTAGGTCGTGGAACTTTACCCAGGCCAACCCTTACAGTGTCTAATGTTTTGGGAACTATTACTGCATTGATGGCAACGGCAAATGCAACAACTCCCTTTAATGATTTGCAAGGAGCAAAATTAATAAGACATAGAACGATGGCACAGTTTTTAGATGCAGCAAATTTTCCATCAAATATAAATCCCTTTGGAACTCCATCAAGCTCGACAGAACTGCCTCAAGAAATTTATTTTATTGATAAAAAAACTGTAGAAAATAGAGAGGTTGTACAGTTTGAATGTGTTTCTGCTCTTGATTTGGAGAATATTCGTGCGCCAAAAAGACAAGTCACAAGAAAAGATTTTCCTTCTGTGGGTACTTTTAAATGAATTGGAAAGATAAAGCCGCTGAATATGCTCTTGAGTGCCTTCCTCAAGAGTCTTGTGGGTTGCTAGCTATCATTAAAGGTAAAGAAACTTTTTGGCCTTGTGACAACCTATCAGAAGCACCTGATGAATACTTTGTAATGTGTCCTGACTCATGGGCAGAATGTGAGGATCAAGGAGAGCTTATTGGCATTATTCATTCTCATACTTATGGCTCTGCTCTACCATCTGATGCTGATAAAGCATCTTGTGAGCATTTGGGTTTACCTTTTTATATTTATAGTGTTGAGCATAAAGATTGGCATAGTTTCAAACCTAGTGGATATAAGTCTGGTCTTTTTGGGAGGACTTGGATATGGGGGAAGCATGATTGTTGGAGTTTGATAACTGATTATTTCTTAGAAAAAAAACAAATTAAATTAAAATTTTGGCCTAGACCTAAAAGCTTAAAAGCCTTTGCAAATGATCCATATTTTGAAAAAGTATTAACAGGATCTGGATTTAAAGAAGTAGATAAAAATGATATAAAAGAAAATGATGTTCTATTGATGGAAGGGGCAGAAGAAAAACTAAATCATGTTGCTTTGTACATAGGAAATCAAACTATTTTTCATCACAACATAAAACAGTTGAGTTGTAGAGAGATATATGATTTAAGATATATACAAGCCACAAAAAAAGTTTTTAGATATGCAGCTTAGAAAACTTACAGTTTATGGAAGGCTTAGACAATTTTTAGGTCAATCACATTTTGAAGTCGCTGTAAATAATCCAAGACAGGCTTTTGCTTTTTTAATCGCAAACTTTCCAGAAGTAGAAAACCATATGGCAAATCAGTTATATAAAGTAAAAATGGGTGGTTTAGAAATTACAGAGGATTTACTTGAAATAAAAGGTGATGGAGATATAAAAATTATCCCTATAGCTGTAGGTGCTAAAGGTATTGTTGTTGGGGGTTTGCTATCAGGGGTTGGATCAGGTGCTGTTTTAGGTGGTGTTACCGCTGGATTTTTCTCTACTGCTATAGGTGGTGTTGTAGCAAGTGGATTAACTGCTATAGGTACATCAATGCTAATTGATGGTGTGACAAGTATTATTGCCCCAACTCCAAAACAGCCAAACTTTAATGCTGCTGATTCATTGTCTGATAATGATCCAAATGTACAGGCAAACTTTGGTTTTAATTCAATTACCAATACCACAAGAGCAGGGGTTCCTGTGCCAATAATTTATGGAGAGGTTTTTACTGGATCTGTTGTTATCAGTTCTGGTATTGATACAGTTCAAGTGGAGGGTACAGCAACATAATGGGTCAAGCATCTTTAACAACCGCAGGTGATTTTCAAAGTCCTTTGCACGCTCTTGCAGGGATAACAAACCCTGATCTACCAGCAGATTCACTGGCATCAAAGCAGTTTCAACTGCTGATTGATCTCATTTCGGAAGGTATAATCTCAGGATTCCCCTCTGCTACAGGTTCACAAGGTTCTACTGAATACAATACCTCTGCACTTAAAGACGTATTTCTTAACGGCACTCAAGTTTTACAGCAAGCGGCTGGCACAAGTCCAAGTGATGTCGATTTTAATTTTAGAAATATTACTTTTGAACCAAGATTTGGAACATCAAGTCAAACTGCCATTGCTGGAATTTCTGCCAGTGAATCAGAAACAGCAGTTGGAGTAACAGTAACTGCGGACACTCCAGTATCAAGGTCAATAACTGATACAAATGTTGATGCGGTAAGGGTTACTATTGCTTTTCCTCAGTTGCAAAAATTTGAAGATGATGGTGACATAAATGGAGCAGAAGTAGCTCTAACAATTCAAACTATAGAAAATGATGGAACAACACAAACAGTTATCACAGACACAGTAAAAGGAAGAGCCGCAAGTACTTACTTTAGAGATTATAAAATTAATCTTCCATCTGGCACAAGTTTTCCTGTCACAATAAGAGTAAATAGAACCACTGCTGACAGCACAGATTCTTTGTTAGTTGACAGTTTTCAGTGGTCATCATTTACTGAAATTATAAATGAGTCTAGAGCTTATGCTAACTCTGCTCATGTAGCACTACGCTTTGATGCTGAGACTTTTCCTTCTGTCCCTTCCCGTATGTACAGGGTCAAGGGAACTCTTATCTCAATACCGCACAATGGGACTGTAAGGGCTGATGGATCAATTTCATACTCTAGTACTTTTAACGGAACTTTTAAATCAGACAAAGAATATTCTAATGATCCAGCTTGGGTTTTATATGACCTATTAACTACATCAAAGGGTTTTGGCGATCATATAGATTCAACTCAATTAGATGTCTATAGTTTTTATTCGGCTTCTGTTTATTGCTCAGAGCAAGTAGATGATATGACAGGAACTGGCGATACTGAGGCAAGGATGTCAGCAAACGTGGTTTTAAATACCCAACGTGATGCTTATTCACTTATTAATGATCTTTCTTCTGTAATGAGAGCAATGCCATTTTATAGTGCAGGGGTTATTAATATATCTCAAGATCGACCCACTGATCCAAGTTATATCTACAATCTTAGCAACGTAACAGCAGAAGGATTTTCATATTCAAACGCTAGTAAATCTACAAAAGCAACTGTAGTTAATGTTGGATATTTTGATAATGAAACACAGACTATGGATTATGAAACTGTAGAAGATACAGCGTTACAAGCAAAATATGGAGTTGTTGTTAAAAACCTTAAAGGATTTGCCACAACTTCAAGAGGGCAAGCTGCCAGGCTCGGAAAATGGTTTTTGTACACACAATCTAATGAAGCTGAAATCTGTTCATTTAAAACATCTATAGAATCAGGAACAATAGTAAGAGTTGGGACAATAATATCTGTTCAAGATCCTATGAGGGCAGGGGTTAGAAGAGGTGGAAGAATTAAAACTGGTGTTTCTACAACACAGATAATAGTAGATGATTCTAATAATACTGATTTAGCGTCTACTGGTTCAGCTACCTTATCTGTTATCTTGTCAGATGGCACTCTTGAAACAAAAACTATTTCTAGTATTTCTGGTACAACAATCACAGTTTCTTCGGCTTTTTCCTCTGTTCCTCAAGCAAACTCTGTTTGGGTAATAGAAAACACTTCACTATCACTTCAAACTTTTAGAGTATTTTCTGTTAAAGAAGTAAACCAATTGGAATATGAAATACAAGCTGTTGTTCATAATTCTTCTAAATATGCAAGTGTTGAAGATGGCTCAACACTACAGACAAAAACTATAACAACTCTCAATGCTCTTAAAGCACCTCCAAGTAACCTGTCAACCACAGAACAAATTGTTGTATTAAACAATCGTGCTGTCTCAAAGTTATTTATACAATGGCAACCAGTTCAAGGTGTTACAGAGTATATGGTTCAATATAGATTAGACCAAGAAAACTTTATATCAGAAAGAGTTTCTCGACCAGACTTCACAATTTTTGAGACAAAATTAGGAACTTATGAAATAAGAGTATTTAGTTATAACGGATTAGGAAAGCCAAGTACTCAGCCAACATCAATTACTGTTACTACTGTAGGTAAAACAGCACTTCCAGCGGATGTTCAGAACTTAGTGATAGAACCAGTATCAGATCAGTTTGCACGACTACGTTTTGATAAATCTACAGATGTTGACGTTTTGCATGGTGGAAATGTGGTAGTCAGGCACAGCAATCTTACAGATGGCACAGGTACATTTACAAATTCAGTTGATCTTATTCCAGCTTTATCTGGAAACATATCAGAAACCCTGATTCCAGCTGTTGCAGGGGAAGTGATTTTAAAATTCCGTGATGATGGTGGCAGACTAAGTGCTGGCGAAACTTCTGTAATAATAGACACGCCAGACCCATTTCCAAAATTAACTGTTTTTACAGATAGAGAGGATACCGACAGCCCACCATTCGCTGGAACAAAAACTGATTGCAACTTTGATAGTGCTTTGAATGGTTTAGTTTTAGGGGGGGCGGTTTTACTAGATTCTATTTCCGATTTTGATGCAATATCTAATTTTGATAATTTAGGAACTATTAGCACAACTTCAGCTACTTATGATTTTGCAAATAAATTAGATTTAGGAGTAAAACAACCTTTAAGGCTTACAAGACATTTTGTCACAGAAGGTTTTTATCCAAGTAATTTGTTTGACGATAGAACTGCCAATGTTGATACATGGACAGATTTTGATGGTGCAAAAGCAACAGATGTAAATGCCAAACTACTTGTTTCAACTAGCGATTCGGCTTCAACAACTTCAGTTTCAGCTACTTATGCTCAATCTGGAACGACCATAACAGTCACTAAATCAAGTCATGGATATTCTGTTGGTAGTAATGTAGAAATTACATTTTCAACTGGAACCGCTTCAAGTGGAAATTATGAAATTATAACTGTACCGACTTCGGGTACTTTTACAGTTACAGCTTCAAGTAGTGCAACTACAAGTGGAAATTGCACTTATTCTGCTGAATTTTCTAAATTTAATACATTTGCTAATGGTACTTTTATTGGAAGAACATTTAGATTCAAATGTGAAATGTCAACAGATGACCCTGCCCAAAGCATAGAAATTAGCCAATTAGGATACTCTGCACAACTTGAAAGCAGAACAGAAACAAGTCTTGGTAATGCAGGGGCAACAAATGGAGTAATTGCTTCTGGTACTTCTCAAAAGTCAGTAACATTTACAAATACATTTTTCACAGGCCAATCGGGGACTAGCGTTGCCGCAAATTCTGTTTTGCCTTCTGTCGGTATTACAATTGAAAATGCACAAAGCGGTGATTTCTTTACTTTGTCATCTATTAGTTCGACAGGATTTAATATAGATATAAAAAACGGATCAAGTCATGTTGATCGCAATTTTAAATACACTGCAACTGGTTTCGGTCGTGGTAGTTAATTTTAAAGTAGGATATACTTAAATAAAAATTAGAGTAAAATGGCAACTCACGATTATGTAATAGACAACGCCTCTGGTAGTGCTGTCAGAACGGATTTAAATAATGTTTTAGCTGCTATTGTTAGTAGTAATTCAAGTTCTTCAGAACCTTCTACAAAATACGCTTATCAATTTTGGGCTGATACTACAGCAAATATTCTTAAAATTAGAAATAGTGCAAATGATGGGTGGATAAATTTATTTACTTTAGCGGGTGGCGTAGATGTTGATGCTGCTAGTAATTTTGCCGCCGCGGTTACTTTTACTGATGATGTAACTTTTGATGGTGCGACTGCTGGTCGTGATGTTGTTTTTGATAGATCAGATAATGCTCTTGAGTTTGCTGATAATGCTTCAGCTAAGTTTGGAACAGGTGCAGATTTAACCTTAAGCCATGATGGGACAGATTCTACTGTGGCTAATACAACAGGAGAGTTAGTAATAAAGGGAGATACTCTAAAATTAAAACAAAATACAGCAGATGAGGTTTACTTAACAGCCGCAGCTAATGGAGCCGTAGAGCTTTACCATAATAATGCAAAGAAATTAGAGACACTTAGCGATGGTGTGGATATAACTGGCACATTAAAAGTAAATGGGTCAGCTTTTAGTGGTGGAGGAATAAGTAATGTTGTTGAAGACACCTCACCGCAATTGGGTGGTGACTTAGATGTTAATACTAAAAATATTGTATTCGCAAATAGTAGTAGTGTTGGTACTGATGATACTTTAAAATTTGGAGATAGTGCAGAATTAGTAATTGCTTTTGATGGTAGTCATGGTCGCCTTGACTACACTGGGTCTGGGAGTTTACAAAATAAAATTAAAGCTAACTCATATTTCCAAGTAGTAAACAGAGATACAGGAGATAATATGATACAAGGTCAAGCAGGTGGAGCCATTGAGCTTTATTGCAATGGAGGAAAGAAATTTGAGACGATTGCCGATGGCGTGGCAATTACACAGGTAATGCAACAGACAAGTAGCACCAATCTTTTTTATACATCAACTGTTGCTGGTGCTATAAGATTGCAGTTCAACCATACTGGTGGAGGTAATATAGAAATATCTAATCCTTCATCAGGAAGTGTTACTTATAGCACTTCTTCTGATTACAGATTAAAAGAAAACGCAACTACTATAAATAATGCACTTACAACTGTAAAAACATTAAAACCTTATCAATATACTTGGAAACATGATTCACAAATAGGGCAAGGATTTTTTGCACATGAAGTATTAGAAACAACCCCAAATTCACAAGCTGCATCAGGAACTAAAGATGCTGTAGAACCCGAAGATGACGATAACAGAGGAGTAAAAAAAGGTGATCCAATATATCAACAAATGGATTATTCAAAACTTGTACCTTTACTAACTGCTGCATTACAAGAAGCTGTGGCTAAAATAGAAATATTAGAAACTAAAGTTGCAGTCTTAGAAGAAGCCTAAAAAAGGTATGTCTGTAATTTTTACAAAACCTGAATCTTTGCCAAGTGATTTTATTGCTTATGCAAGCCTAGATGCTTCTACAGTTTTGGGATGGGTAAAAACTGCTTTAGGGTCATCAAAAGTCACAGATATTGAAACAACTCTTGAAGCAAAAGTAAATGAAGTTATAACACCTACAACTGCTTCTGGTGTTCCTTGGTAAATTCTTGAAACTGCCTCGACATTAAACCCATAGTGACATAGAGAGGACTGATTGCTACTATAAGTACCAATACGACTACGGACATTAGTGCTGTAGCTCGTGCTATCTGTTCTTTAATCATGCGAAAAATCCTTGATGCTTTAACAATTTTAACTACGGTGCTAGTTTTGGGAATACTAGGCGGTGGTTTTTTTACATACAAATATGTCCAATCACCTCAGTTCCAAAAAAAGATTATGGATAAAGTACTTGATGAAGTAAAGCCATTATTAGGAGATGTACTTGGCAACGCATTACCTGACGTAACAGGAGAGTCTATGCCTTTACCTGTAAAACCTTCTATTCCAAAAATGTTCTAAGTGCCAGATATTAAGTTACCTGAGATAACTCTTCCAAATATTGATATCCCAGATACTCCATATTTTACTAGACCAAAACTAGAGGGCAAGCTACCCGGATGTTATTTATATCACCGTGATTTAGAAACTACACGCAATCCATCTTTATTAATATCTGACAAGTCAGGTACATATACTTTATGTCCGTATGGCCAAATGCCTTCATATACCCCTATGAGGTACGACCCTGCCCAAGTAGTAAATACAGAACCAGTACCAGTTAACACCGCTCCTACGCCCACACAGGACACAAACGTAGTACAACCAAAGCCAAAGGAAGAAAAGAAAGTTGAATACGAACCCTGCCCCCCAGATAAAGCATTAAGAATAGGAAGTTTTGTGAACGAAGAAAGACGAGAAAAGATTAAAGATTATATTAGAAATGAGGACAATGAATGCATCACGCTTTATGAAGACGTACCGTTCATCGACCAATACATCCCTAGTCCTAGCGTGGCTGTCTCTACTTTTTTTGTCGCTAGTATCGCTGCGACTACTCCTTTTATTTTAAACGCTATCAAACCCCTCACGAAGCAACTTATAAAACGTCTAGGAAAGTCTAAAGATAAATCTACTTAGTTTTTATTTCGTGTGTATGTGGAATAACTTGATTTGGAATAGTCGTAAGTACAACATTCTTACAGGCAACTGCATCTTCGTTTATCAACTTTACGCCTAGCTTAAATTGCTCGGCACATATTTTCATACGAGCCAAATTTGCTTCAAGCTTCTGTTTGGCTAATACAAACTCTTGTCCTTTTATTTGATTCTCGGCTGCCTTCATGCAAAGATCTGTACCACGACCCAATGGTATCTGTAGAGATAAGGTAAATCCATAATTAAAATTATGTGTTGATTGGTCTATTCTTGGCTGTTCACTTTGGTAAAGAATGTTTCCGGGATTAACTAAAGTACCATCTGCATTTTCTGCAAGGTCATATATATTTGTTTTGGTCGTAGTCATTCTAGGTGTTGCATAGTTTTCTCCTTTAGTAACAAAGGGTGTAAAGGCTAGTGTTGGTTGTTGGCATTGCACTTGACCGCCATAAATCATCGTTGGAAAACCGCCATTAATTGTTTGGTATCCGTTATTGATCACCGTACCAGATGAACTGGCCGAAGGCGAACTCACAGTATTAGCAAGGGTTTTGGGCGAATACAATAATAATAGTAAACTTAATTTGAAAAGATACTTAAACTTGTACTTTGACTTTCTGTATTTATAGTTCTTTGTATTGTGCTTGTTGCATCCAATCCCGGTGCTAAAAAGTTTTCTGTAATTGAAAAGGATTCTCCGGGAGTTTGTATTTCCCATTGAGGTTTGGTCGTTAAGTTTGGTGTTACCCATTGAAACGATACCCCATTAATTGTTTGTGTATTGGTATAGGTAGCATCTGGCGATATAACTGTGCCGTCTTTAACTTGGATGTTATGGCCTTGTAAACTGTATGAATATCCTGTGCGGTAGTTTTCAGTAACAATTGTCTCAACCACAATAGTCTTGGTATTTGACGAAGTCTCCATTTGGCCTGTAGAAAACGATGGAGTAATTCCCCCTGCATAGGCACTAGGTATCCCGAATAAAAACAGTACTAGCCATTTCATTAATCAATTTCTAACTTAATTGTGTTAGACATTTGTGCTGTAACACCCGGCCCTGTAGCAGATAAGTTAACTGTCATAGCTCCACCGCTATCCATAGTCATAGCTGTTGTGCCTATATTTCCACCGCTCACAGTTGTCGTATCACCAAAAATTGGAAGTGCAGGTACAACTCCATTAGTAACCGTTGTTCCTAAAAAACTTGTGGGAATAACATCACCTTGAATAAAGCTTTCTTGCACAGACCATGCATCCCCTGCTGTGGTAACTGCGTAAGTTGTAGTCGAATCAATAGTCGGTACACCATTTGTTATTTGTGCATCTGTTAAATCTAAAGTACCAATACCACCGGCAGATTCGTTAGCAGTTGGGGTGACATTTGTACCTGATGCTGAAAAAGTTGTACCAACACGATTAGCAGTTGAACTAGAACCTAATGTAGAAACCGAAACAACATTTTGGATTGAGTGATTTATGTCTGCTAGTGCAACGGAAGGGCTAAACAGTAGCAGTAGTGCAAATAGTTTTTTCATTTTTTTGGATCGACTACTTTAGTGCCAATAATTTTTATTGGTGTTTCAATTCTAACTGTCTGATAACTACCAGATTGTGACGCTAGTAACTCTTCTACTTCCTTTTTATTTAATGGTTTATCTTCTGGTTTAAACGTACCGTCACCTCTTTTCTTAGCACCTTCCAAACCAAAACTCGCTAATGCCCCTGTCAGGAGAGAAGCTGGAAAAGTTATATCCTTGGGTTCGTTACTGTATCCGGGCAAAGTTATGTAGTTAAGGCTGACGATAAATCCGCTCCAGGCAACTACGACAAGTCGGACAACAACAGATATAAAAGCTAACTGTTCTTCTTTATCAGTAATGTTTTCTTTGAGTTTCTGTAAAACTCCCTTTTTTTCCTCTGTCATAATAGGGATTTATTAGTCATACTATACATAATTACCTATTTACGCAAATGATAGAGGTACAGGCAATGTTAATTGGAGCGTCTGCTACTGCTTTTGTTATGGTTTTATCTAACATGAGTAACCGTAGAGAAAAAACTATTATTGATATATACAATAGATTAAACAAGCTATCACAGGCAGTTAGTAGGTTAGAAGGCAAGATACAGTAGCGTGTGCTATGTTTGGAAAAACAGACAAACCATGGTCAAAATTCTTAAGCCCATACTATTACGCTTCCTCACAACGACAACTTGCAAGAGACTAATTGTGGACTTGCTTAGGTCAATTTCTGAACAAACCTCGAATAATCTTGATAATCGTGCAGTTGATATTTTGGAAAAACAACTCTTTCCAACAAAATGAAAAAGAGAAAATTTCTAAACATTGAAATAGAAGATGCTCCACTAGAGCTTGAGCTATCGGTAGAACAAAGATGTCGTGACATCTTGGCCTCTGATGATATCTACAGCATCAAACGGTATTGCACTCATCTGGTAAGGCATCAAATGAAACAGGATGTATTTCTTGCATCTTTATTAGGTCGTCTTGTAGAACTTGAGGCTTTTTTCGCTGCCCATCAAGTGCGGAAGGATAAAAAAGGTTTTATGAAACGCTTCTTTCGTATTCCTTAAGTTCTTCATCTGTAAAATCTTTTACCAACAATTTTTCAAGTTTATCAATTTCAAAGTTAAATTTAAGAATTGCTGTCCTTATATGTTCTGCGACCCAACGGCCCTCTTCATAAACCACCTGTGCCTTATTTCTTTCATTAATAAACACATAATGATCCTGACCTTTTAATTGGACATCAAGTAAATTTTTTTCTAAGTTTTTACGTCTAATCTCTTTTAGCTTTCTAAGTTTTTTTGACTTACTCATTTTCTAGTTCCAATATCCTTTTATTTATAGCATCATATCTTACACAATATTCCTTAAGATCTAACCGTTCAAACCAGAATTGTTTCTGTAATTCTGCAAGCTGGTCATAATAATTTTTGATCAGGTCTTTATTTTTCATTAGAAACTTTGTTAAATAAATCTTGAATACTTTCTTCAAGCAATATCCTTGCCAATTCTGATGGTTCAATGTCTTTTTGTTCTTTACTTTCAATATAAATAGAATCACCATTGATCTTGATTGTTTTATAACAACCAATTTTTTTGCAAATCTCTTGTAATTTTTTAGTAGTTTTAGTACTTAATCTGTAATTAATTTGCACTCTGTTTCTTATCTTTTCATAAACATCTATTCTTCTTTTTTCAATTGTTTTTTTTATTAGGTTTTTTTGTTCCTCCGAACCTGTATTTCTTTTAAGCCACGCAACTAAAGAACGACTTTGATACTTTTCTAAATTATTAAAATCGAGATTATCAATTAAAGTTTTTGTCATTTTTTGCTCCATAATTTTATGAGAAGTTCAAGTTCAGCAACTCTTTTTTTGGCTGCTTGGATTTTTTCGTCTGTTGTCATTTTTTAAGAGTTTATCTAATTCTGGATAATAGTAATAATTTAGAATATGAAAAAAAACATCTACTTCATAATTTCTACAATCCGAATTTAATGGATGTGATCGTAAGATTCTTGGCTGATTAGTGCCACTTGTAGTTATTTGCATAGTAAAAAAAGGGGCAAAATGCCCCTATAAATCAGGCTGGGATTGCTTCTGAGCTTCTACTCTTTACAGGTAATGTAAAGTCATTTACTCTTACCTGAATGGATGCTCCAGCACTGCCATCTCTTTTCTCAAAGATATTTAAATTGCCAGATCCTGTAACGGTAATCTGATTGCCTTTTTTGATATAGTCCATGACAAGATCTCCTCGGTTGCCCCATACAGTGCAATCAATTTGAACAGTCACATCCTGTATGTCTGTAAGTAATCTGAAATTTGTTACCTTAGTTCCAGATGTTGTTTCCTTTTGTACTGGATCTGAGGCTAGGTTGCCAACGGCTGTAATGCTTAACATGATAATTTAATTAGTTAGGGTTGTTTGATTTGTTTTGCCAATCCTCAATATCTCCTCGGTTATACCGAATAGTGTTATTGAGGATGACAGTCCATTTTGGGCCACTAGGGTGACCCTTGCGAGTTTTGGTTCGCCAAAGTCGCACAGTTTGAGGTTTTACACCAAGCTCTTCAGCTAATTCGTTTGATGTGATTAGTTCATTCATGAATCCTCCTTCTCTAAAATAAGTGTCAGTAATCCATCTCTTTGATTTTCACTAATAGCTTTAGTTTCATATCGTTTTGAAATGTTTTTCTTTAACTTGCCCAAACTGTTTTTATTAGCAGGGTTATTAATAAAGGCTTCACATTGTTTGATAAACTGATCACTTTCAGACCTATTGATTGGTTCATTACTTGAGACAGTTGGTTTGCTATCATCAGGCTTTAACCATGCCTTGTCCTTATCGTATAAAGACAGGCCAAATTGATCTCCAAATTGCATAAGCGCACGTTTTCTTGCATCACTTTCCGCTTCCTTGATCGCTGATTCATGCTTTTCACCAATACTGCCCATACGACCATGACCAGAGCCATAACCTTCTCTAATTACATCACCAACAGTAATTCTTACCTTTGCAATATAAGAAACACATTTTGGATCTTCTGCAACAAGGCCAGCTTCTAATGTTTCTGATGACCAACCATCAAAACCGAAAATGCGGTTGGCTTCTTGTATAACGTGCCAGCTTTCAACATAAGCTAACTTCTGACCACCGCCACCTGGTCTGAAGGTGACATTGTCTTTGTTAATTTTTTGGTTTAGCAGTTTTTTCTGCTCTTCATTAAAACTCATTTTTCTAAGGGGGTTGTAAATGCCCATCGGGGCAAGGATAACGATTGTACACCTGATTGACACCAACTAGGCCAGTCATCAAGCAGGCGACATTCGGCAATCTTATCTAGAGCTTCTCTAGACAGTTTTTGCCCTTCTTGCAACGCATCATCATCAAGTTCCCATAAACCAACATCAAATGGATATTCAGATTGCACTACAAGAAAGACAAATCTCTTTGCTGATGGAATACCAGATAAATAATGAGCTGCTTGTAGATGATATTTGAAATTGGCAACAGCCTTTGCAAAGTCTCTGGGGTTTGCTCCTGTTCTGCTTGTTTTCAAATCAACGATAGTTTCTTTATTCAACCAATCTGGTCTGCACTTACAGGTCAAACCAGAAGTGGTATCTTCCCACCAATATGATTTCTCTGCAATACCAAAACCTAGCAGCTTCTTAGCATAAGGTTCTGCAAAAACAGCATCTCTCATCTTGATAGCATTTGCCATATCAGATTCAGTTACAGGGGTCATACCTTTTTCTTCAGCCTCCTTTGCCTCTTCCTTACCTTTTTTGGTAGTTCTTGATGATACTGCAACAAATCTTTTTGTCAGTTCATCAGGTTCTAAAACCGCACAATGAGTTAATGTTCCCAAGAGCATTGCACTTGTCGGTTTATGTTCTGGCCTGTCAGGGTTAAGAAAAGAGTTCCAGTAAGCTCTAGGGCCATGAGATACCATTACTTTTTGCATTGATGCTGAGATCGCATTATCAGCATGGTATTTTTCGTTTGAAATTTGGATTGATCCTGTTGTCATGATTCTAAATAAGGCTTGTAACGATTA
>VTLG01013257.1_pt1 | contig 19721 bp, 29 predicted proteins | sample 4694571 | NCBI WGS metagenome assembly VTLG01 (sample SAMN12604809, study PRJNA352737) | marine metagenome | biome: ENVO:00000447; feature: ENVO:00000209|ENVO:00000569|ENVO:01000036; material: ENVO:00002151; isolation source: viral sequences binned using virsorter ...
CAGCTCACGAAGCTATCAATACTAGAAAACGTGAAGAGTGGGAAAGCCTACTCGCTGACTTTGTAGACAACCCTCAATCCTCTGCTAACCATCTAGTGTTTGGTATGAATAGAGACCAAAGAGATAAAGCTAGAGGTTTAGAAGCTGGAAAGTCAGTCAACACCTGGGTTTAGCTTAACCCCACTACTATACAGGGAGAAGGGAAGGGTGGACCCTCTCCCCTTAGGGGGAAATTGGTATCTCACGACACCATTTCCCCTTACTTAATATCCTATGAATGGATATTCCTTATACACTTCCACTAACCACTCACCACTCTAACAGTTGTATGAAGAAACATCAGATTAAATCAGGATGGTACTATCTATTCTGGGGTTTAGCGACGGTTTCTGTTGTACTAGGACAAGTATATGTAGGTACTGGTTACAGACAGATGGCAGGTAGTATTGAAAAAGTTATCACACAAATTAGCAAAACTGCAAACTAAAGCACAAGAATGTGTCTCTAGGAAGAAAGCAGTTAAAGTCCTTAAAAAATGGCAGAAATTTGAGAAGCCTATTAACGAGTCTGTAAGGACGGATTTCCCCCATAAGGGGTAGATCGATCAGAATAAGGATCGAGTCCCCATTGCGATACGAGTCCGTATCAATCCCGCTCGGCCTACGGCCTCGCTCATCGAGCTGCCTGGTTAATACGGGATCATACCGAGGGGGATAGAGCGAGCGAAGCGAGCGGGTCACTGGGTTCTCATCATTCTCACACGATCTGTGCGCATCAGTCCAGCTTATCGGTTGAGCGCAGTTTGATCAGCTCTGCTTATGAGTCAGCTGCTATGAGTATAAATACCGTATCGCTTTGGTTCCTGGTCCTGTATATTGGATAGTAACGGGACGGTCACTCGCTTCTGACCACAAACAAACACTCTAGCCCTACAGAGTTATAAAATGGTCCTCTAATCAGCCGAAAAGTGATTAGCCCGCTAAGTAATCTAGGCGTGTGAAATAGTGATTCATAGACCGTTGTGGATACGTTAGAGAGCGGGTTAGCCGTCGCATCAAATGCACTCTCTAACATTTTCATTTATTTAATTATGAAAACTCTACAATTATTTTTTGGTAGATCAATTGGAGAGAATGGATATGTTGATGACATTATGTGGTCAACTTTTTGTGACTCAATTAATAAACATTTTGACGGATATACAATATCTGATTCAATCGGATGTTGGAAAGGTCAACAAGAAAAAAGTAAAGTTGTTTCTATTTTATGTAAATCTTTAGAAGATGAACAGAGAGTAAAAACATTATGTTTACTTTATTGTTCAATGTTTAATCAACAATCAGTAGCCATTCAAGAGTTACCAGCTTTACAATTTATCTACCATGAATAATAAATTAATTCCTTTTTATGTTGAAGGAAAACAAGTCGCTTTAATTAGTGAGAATTTACCAGATTATATAAAAGATATTATCATTAATAACTATGATAAGTCTAGTTCTGGTATGGGTTCTCGCTACTCATTAAACGATAGAGATTGGGATCATAGCCCACTAGTTGAGTGCAATTCTTAACTATCTCGTTGAGTATTTATTACTCATTCTATCCACTTTATTAAAACATTTTCAACTATGAAAAATGTAACTAGGTCATCAAGTTTTATTGATAAGATTGAAACATCTTTAAGAAAAGGTGAGGCTACTGTTTATTTAAAAGACGGTAACATTTACACTTATTCTAATGTTTCACGTCGTGCAATTATTAACTTAAGTGTTAATGAAAATTTATCATTAGGCTTTTGGTTTAATACAAATTGTGCTAAATCTGATCGTGCAATTCTTGTTAATCAATCATGGGAAACACCTTGGTTAGATGAAGAAGAATTAGATGAATATCTTGAGCCAACTGATGCAGAATTATCAGCATCTTTCGGTACTAGATGGCACGATGGTTGTCACTTCAATCAAGAAGAACTTGATGAACTTAATGAAGAATACGCCACTGCAAATGCGTGGTAATTCAGTTTAGCTGGTGCATAATGAGGGGTTCAATTCCCCTCTTAAACTATTGAGATTCCTGTCATACCAGTGGATCTCAACTATATATAATAATATTTAGTTTAATTACTATTTAATTATTATTACTTTTCTCCCACAATTTGGCACGGACGCACCTCACAATCACGAGGCAAGGACGCAGCCAAGGACGTGGGTAACTGTCCAATTGATTTCATTCTAATGAAACTAATTCCACTCGGTTCAAACAAGAACGTAGTTAGATTTAACGACGGTCTTGAGGTGTTTTTCTCTTATCAAACACCAGTTGCAGCTCATGTTCCAACTCAAGGATATATGAAGACTACAACTAAATGGTCAGTAACTACAACCAAACATATTAATAATTGGTTGCATGGAGCTGATGCAGAACTGGTAAGTCAGGATTACCTTAATACCCTAGTTAAAGATGATGTCCATGTTTAGTAATTACACTGTTAACTACAAAGAGATCCTTAAATATTATAAGGAAGCTCCTAAGTATTACGATTTAGAAATAGATCGTATTCAAAAGCAAACACTTACTAAACCTATCTGGACTGATTCACGCTATGCAAACCGCTAACTATTCTAACAAAACAAAAGCTGATTTAATTCTTTTATTAAAGAATAAGGAATCACTTCAAGAAGAAAAACAAGCATTAGTTTACTTGTCTATTTTCTTTTTTGCTTGGGCTTGTTTGTTCTAACTAATTATTAATAGGCAGAGTTTGAATGTCGATCCCATAAGCAACTCGAATTCATCTTGTAAGTCCTATTATTAATACGATACAAGTTGTGCCTATATGGAGAAACACACAAGTATCGTTTTCTGATCCTTTCGTCTAACGGTAAGGACGCTACCCTGTCACGGTAGTAATGCGGGTTCAATTCCCGCAAGGATCGTTGGCTATCATCTGCAGTAACTGATTCAACTCATCTGCAGTAACTGATAGCCTTATATTCCACTCAATTTCTAAATTATGAGCCACCAAGGACAGCCTGAGTATTTCACCTTGACTTCTATTTGTCAGTATGATGGGTCACCTACGCAACTTGGTATCTTTGAAAACATGGACGCAGTGACAGCACGATTACGTGCTTGTTATACATCTTGTGGTGATGAATACCGCATCGAATGTTTTCACTTAACTACCCAGGATGCTGAAGAAGATAGACTTGCTGAGCTCTTGCAATCACGCAAGGATGCAGCCGCTAAACGTGACCACTTAGAAGAAAAGGCAGATAATAACACATGACTTCTTTTATAGTTTTGATATGCGTTATTATTCTTCTTTATATATTTTTAAAGAATACTATTAACCATGTCTAATATACCTAATTGGCAACATCATTCAAAGAAAGAACAACGACGCACTCTAAAGCCTCGTGCCTTAAAGAGTGCGAAGATTAGGTCTAAATCACTAATCAGGAAGCTTCTCTCTTAACCGAGGGAGGCTTCCTTGCGATTCACAATCACGAGGCAAGGACGCAACCATGCATGACATTCCACTCACACCGGAGGAGATCCAACACTTCTACGATACATTGTTTCGCAAACGCTTCTATAAAGGCATGGACTGCCCACTAGGTAATCCCTGGCGAGACTGGATGCAAGACACAATGGACAGACTAAAGCCCTATTGCAAACGCACTTATGACTAAGTACCATGTTAAATTACAGAGTGGCAGGGACGTAATCATCTCTGCTGATAACGATGAAGAAGCAGCTTACGAAGCTTTCGATGAAGCTGCATTAAATGATGATTATTTACTTGACTTGGAACCTATTCATGATGCCTAAGAAAAGACCTTATTATCCTAATAACTGGAAAGCAATCAAGGATGCACCACACCAGTACTTTATACCCATGCCATATGAACAACTTATGGACTGGAAGTTATGCGGTTGGGAGATTCCATCTTCTATTGGTGCTGTTATTCGAGAATCTAATTTAAAAACTGGTAAAGTAAAAGAATACGTTTACCAAAAAGAAGCTGCCGCCCAAGCTAAAGTCAAAAAGATTATGGCTGAAGGTGAAAGTGAATTCCTCGTCTGTACTAAGGACGAGATCCACCATTTATTTCCTAGAGGTACTAACGATGACACTGAGTATGACTACGAGATCCACCAGTGATATCTATTCTTATGCTAAGCAAGCATTAGATTTATTATCACCTAATCATCCTCACTATGAGGAGATTCGTCAATTACTATTAGAACAAGTTAATGATGAATTAGAAACCTATGCCAACTCCCGCTCAAATTGAGGAACAAGTCAACCTTGAAAGAGATCAAATCTCACAAGGACTCAAACGTTTACGTGACAACACTAAACAACTAGAAGAAAGACAGTATGCTTCAGCTTCCATTTACGGTATTACTTCTATTGATACGTTATTACCGTTAGTAGTAGAACGTATAAAACAAACAAATACCCGTTTAAGGAAAGGCCAAGCTGGTAAATCATTCAAGGAAATACAGCATTACTTAATAGACCTTGAGCCATTAGCTGCTGCTGCCATTGCATGTAAAGTTACATTTGACAGAGTATTCGGTCACAAAGATGACAGTGCAGTTGCTGCTAAGATATGTGAGGCTATTGGGGAAGCTATTGAGAATGAATGTCAAATGAGGTACTATGAATCTAAAGTACCTGGATTATTAACCACATTAAAAAAGAATTATTGGCATAGATCTATCGGCACACGTCAGAAGTATGTTGTTATCCGTACACTAATGAATCGTTACGGTGCAGCATCATGGACAAGCTGGAGATCAACCGATAAAGCTAAGTTAGGTGGTTGGTTATTAGATTGTATTATGGAAGTTAGTGGTTGGTTTGAAAAAGAAACTACACTAACTGGTAAACCTAAGCGTAATTTCATTAGACCTACTGCTGAATTCCTCGTAATCAAGGATCAAGTCATGAAAGATAGTGAGCTATTTGCTCCACTTGCATGGCCTATGCTTATTGAGCCTAATGATTGGGGTGAGAAACCAGGTGGTTACTTGCTAAATGAAGTTATGAACGGGCATGATATGGTCCGACGGTCTAACCCCACTACTATACAGGGGGAAACTCCGATAGCTTTTCTCAACAAGATCCAAAAAGTTGGTTATCGTTTAAATCCTTTCATTGTTTCTGTAGCTAAACAGTTAGAGAAGCAAGGGATTAGTGTTGGGAAGTTTATCCCAATTGTTGAGATACCTCTACCTCCTAAACCTGTAGATATAGATACTAATGAGGAAGCTCGTAAGAGCTACCGTAGACGGTCTACAGAGGTAAGGAATGAGAACCAAGGTGCTTTCAGACGTAACTGTCGAACACGGAACACCATGGAGGCTATAAGAAGATTTGAAGGTAAGGAGTATTTCATACCATGGTCATTCGATTACCGTGGGAGAGCATACCCTATCCCTGCATTTCTCACACCACAAGATACTGACTTCGGTAAATCTTGTATTAGATTTTCTAATGAGTCAGTTGTAACAGATAAGGCAGAGCAATGGTTAGCCTTTCAAGTAGCCACTACCTACGGGTTGGATAAATCTACTATAGAAGAAAGACTAGCTTGGACTCATGAGAATACTGGGTTAATAGCAAAAATTGCTAATAATCCTAGAAGATGTCTACCTGATTGGGAAGCAGCAAGTGAGCCATGGCAATTCTTAGCTGCATGTGATGAGTATTATCACTGTGTCTTAATCAAGGATCGAAAGACAACTGGACTACCTGTAGCAGTAGACGCTACATGTAGTGGTCTCCAGATTCTAGCTGGATTAGCTAGGGACAAACGGACAGCACAACTCGTCAATGTGTTGCCTTCTGATAGACCGCAAGACGCCTACCAAGTGATAGCTGATAGATCAAGATCATCTATCCCTGAGATCCTGCGTGAACACTGGGATAGGAAGTCGGTTAAAAGAACCGTCATGACTATACCCTACAATGCTAAACCCTTCTCAAACCGTTCCTACATTAGAGAAGCTTTAAAGGATAAGGGGTTAGAAGTTGAGAAAGAAGATCTCACAATCACGGTTCAAGCTGTACGTGAAGCTATGACTGAGGAATTTCCTGGCCCATTATCAGTAATGAAATGGATTGAAGATGAAGTTTCCAAGGCTATTACACGTGGAGTCAAGGAATTAAGTTGGGAAACCCCATCTGGATTTGTTGTTACTCAGCGTATAATGAAGAAGCATGTACAAGTAATAGAACTACAATTGTTAGGTCGTTGTAAGATGCACATAGCCACTGATGATACAGATAAGGTAGATCGTGCTAGACACAAAGCTGCTACCGCACCAAATCTGATACATTCATTAGACGCTAGCCTTTTACACTTAGCTGTTGAACGTTTTAACGCACCTATTGCTTTAATACATGACAGTGTTCTATGTAGAGCTACTGACATGGATATTTTGTCAAGTATAGTTAGAGAGACTTATATGAATCTCTTTGCTAAACGTGACTACTTAGAAGACTTTGCCCGACAAATAGAGGCAGAGACTAGACCACCGATTATTGGTGACCTTAAACCGGAAACCGTAATTGATTCCACTTACTTTTTTTGTTAAATGTACGATTCTTTTTTTGATAGCTTCTTTGCTCCTACTAGAGTCATTGTTGTCTCTGAGGAGAGCTTAAGACAAGCGCAAAAGAAAGCTGCTGAAGATCAACTGACTGCTATTGATAACCGTTTAGATGAGCTAGCTAAAGCCCGTCTTAAGGTTAAAGCTGAATTAGAGACTTATGATGTAAAACCTAAAGCTGTAAAGGCTGCTAAAACTGGAGCATCTAAGTAATGGCACGTAACGTTCACGTCACACAAAAGCCTGTCACTCTTGAAGGGTTTCAAGCTGTATTAGAGCCAGGGAAGTTTGGTTACTCTTTGGCTGCTGTTGTTGATGAAGATGTTATAGACAAACTTGAAGAAGAAAGAGAAGACTTACTTAAGTGGTGTCTTTCTAAAGTCAAGAACCCGAAAAGATCCGTCCTCAAACCTGAACCATGGGAAGAGGTCGCTAAGGGTAAGTATAAAATTAAATTTTCTTGGAATGAGAAAAATAGACCACCTGTAGTAGATACAGAGGGTTCACCTGTAACTGATACAAAAACACCATTATATGGAGGTTCTACTGTTAAAATCGGCTTCTACCATAAACCTTATGTACTCCGAGATGATACTACCTACGGAACTACTCTTAAGTTGGTTGGTATACAGGTTGTCTCAGTAAAATCTGATGCTGGGGTAGATGCAGGAGATTTGGATCAAGAAAGTGTTGCTGAATTATTTGGTAAAACAAAAGGTTTTAAAGCAACTGAACCAAATGTAGTACCTACAGAAACACCTTCAGAGGATGATGATGAGGATGTCGATTTCTGAACATACTGAATGGGCACAGAAAGCCTATAACAAATTAAAAAGGAGAAAGGACATCGCATTTAGATCACAACTAGAGGAGAAGGTTGCTGATCTTCTAGTTGAGTTAGGAGTATCATACGATTATGAACCTCATCAAGTTGCTTACACTATACAGCATCAATATACGCCAGATTTTTTATTACCTAATGGTATCTTTCTTGAATGTAAAGGGTACTGGGATCCGAAAGATAGGAGAAAAATTAAGCAAGTTAAAAAAGATAATCCAGACTTAGACTTAAGAATGGTCTTTCAGTCTCCTTATAATAAGATATCAAAACGTTCTAAAACTACATATGCCAAGTGGTGCGAGAAGCACGAAATACCTTGGTGCGCATACCATAACATACCAATTGAATGGTTAACTTAACAGAGAGTGAATTCGTAAGGCATGAGCCTTGCGGAAATTGTGGTTCATCTGATGCCAATTCTGTGTATTCAGATGGCCACTCTTTCTGTTTCTCATGCGAAACTTACACACCCGCAGAGGGTATAAATCTTATTTCACAATCACCAATGTCTAAACATGCAGAATTCAAAGGATCAGTCGAAAGACTGCACAAACGAAGAATTTCTGAAAAGACTAATAGCTTCTTCAGGATTTACAGAGACGGAGCTACTCTCCGCTTTCCATACTATTCACAAGATGGAGTCCTTAGCGGATTCAAAGTAAAAACTAAGAAGAAAGATTTTTATTATGAAGGAATTTCCACTGATACCCTATTCGGTCAGCATCTTTTTCCTAGTACTGGTAAACGTATTGTTGTTACTGAAGGTGAACTAGATGCAGCGTCATGTTACGAGGTTATGGCAGGTTGGCCGATGGTCTCGTTACCGCATGGTGCGGCTGCAGCTAAAAAAGATATTCAGAAACAAATACCACTTTTCCAAGGCTACGAAGAAATTGTATTATTCTTCGATAACGATGAGGCCGGACGTAAAGCAGCAGAAGAAGCTGCGGGAATATTACCTCCAGGCAAGGTTAAAATCGCACGTATGGAGGCATATAAGGATGCATCAGAAGCATTACAAGCCGACGACACAGAAGCGGTTAGACGAGCTATTTGGGATGCTAAACCATATAGACCAGACGGTATCGTCGAAGGAAGATCATTAGAATCCATAGTAATTACACCTACCCCACCTTCAGATCATGATTATCCATTCAAAGGACTACAAACTAAACTGCACGGGATTAGATACCAGGAGCTTACAACACTTACTAGCGGATCTGGCCAAGGAAAGAGTTCCTTTTGCCGCCAACTTGCAACTCACTTACTCCAACAAGGAGAGCGGGTTGGCTACTTGGCACTTGAAGAGTCCAACAGAAGAACAGCCTTAGGTTTAATGTCGTGCGGTGTTGGAAAAGCATTGCATATAGGAGAACATGACAAAGAAGAACTCGAACAAAGTTTTCGTGATACCATTGCTAATTGGAACCTTTACCTTTTTGATGGCTTTGGTTCTTTTGACCCGTCAGTTATTTACAATCGGATCGAATACCTTGCCAGTGGACTGGAGTGTCGTATTGTATTCTTAGATCATCTGAGCATATTATTAAGTGGTTTAGATGGTGATGAGCGTAAAATGATAGATACCACCATGACAAAATTAAGGTCATTGGTAGAACGCACTGGCATTTCATTATTTTTAGTATCACATTTAAGGAGAAGTAACAATGACCGTCATGCGCACGAAGAGGGCGGAAGAGTGTCCCTCAGTCAACTCAGAGGGTCTCACTCAATTGCTCAACTCAGCGATCAAGTCATCGGTTTGGAACGAGACCAGCAAGCCGAAACTGAACGAGATCTTACGACTGTTAGAGTCCTTAAAAATCGTTATTCAGGCGAAACAGGCTATGCGTGTAAAATAAAGTACGACTTATCCACTTCACGATTTACTGAACATGAAACTACGGAATCATCAGTTTTCAACCCGTCCACGGATTTTTGAAGGAAGCGAATATGAGCATCCTTGGTATGAACATGTAAATGATAGACTAATTAGACCTAACCCACCTAGCATTGAGGCAGTTAAACGTGCCAAATTCAGAGACAAAACCTATCACTGGAACAACAGGACCAGTGATATTCGACCTAGAAACAAACGGTCTCTTAAATAATGCAACCCGTATCCACTGTCTTTCACTTCATTGGCTCGATGATAATCAATCTGAGACATACAATGATGAACCTTATTGCGAGAATCCGAAAGAACTACCAATGGGAAGTAACTATTCCATTACGACGGGTCTTAGTTTTCTCGAGGTTGCTGATATTCTTGTCGGCCATAATATTATTGGGTTTGACATACCTATCATTAAAAGGATCTACCCTTGGTTTAATCCTACTGGTATCATTATTGATACCCTTATTTTATCTAGGTTATATCATCCGAATTTATATGATATAGATAAGAACAGTAACTGGCCACACATGCCACTACAACTGTATGGACGTCATTCACTTGAAGCCTACGGTTATAGATTAAATGAATACAAAGGTAACTTTGCTAAAACAACTGACTGGAAAAACTGGTCACAAGAGATGCAGGATTATTGTGTCCAAGACGTCGCTGTGACAACTAAATTATGCAAACATTTCCTCCCATACCTGGATGGGTCCAAATGGAACACCAGGTAGCACAAATACTCACCCAACAAGAACAACATGGATGGTACTTTGATGAACGAGCTGCACGGGAACTTGAATCTACTCTCAGGAAAGAGTATGAAGATACTATTAAAGTATTACGGCACAGGCATCCTTACGTCAAAGGATCAGAATTTTGTCCTAAACGAACTAACTCAAGATCGGGTTACGTCGAAGGAGCTCCACTAACAAAACTCAAAGAATTAAATCCCACTTCAAGAGATCATATATCGTGGATCTTACAAACACACTATGGCTGGACGCCTACATCACTGACTGCATCAGGGAAGGCGGTTATCGACGAGACCGTCTTAAAAGAGATTGGGACGGATACTGCTCTGAGTTTTCTGAAACTACTGGATCTGACAAAGCAGTTAGGGATGATATCAGAAGGCGTGAACGCATGGCAGAAGCTATGTACGAGAGCTAGAATCCATCACCATTGTTCAACGGCTACAAATACATTTAGATGTAGCCATCGTCAACCAAATTTATCCCAAGTACCTTCAGATGAAAGATTTAGGAAACTTTTTAAAGCATCCCCTCACATGGTTATGTGCGGTGCTGATCTTAGTGGGATTGAGCTTCGAGTATTATCCCATTATCTTGCGAAGTTTGATGGAGGACGCTATGCGAAAATCCTTATCAACGGAGACATTCACCAAACAAATGCCGACAAAATTGGAATCACCCGATCTCAAGTTAAAACCGTCACTTACGCCTTCCTCTACGGAGCTGGTAACACCAAAATAGGCCATAGTTATGATAAACAACTCTCGGATACAGAGGCTGCCAAGAAGGGTAAGGAAATCCGTTCAGCTTATGTTGATGCCATACCAGGTCTTAAAGAGCTCTTGGAGGGCGTACACAAAGCTAGTGAGAGGGGTTATGTTTATGGACTCGACCACCGTCGTATCCTCGTTGACTCGAGGCATAAGTCCCTCAATTACCTCTTACAAGGATCGGCAGCGATCATCGCCAAAAGATGGATGGTATTAGCCAATGAACATCCTCTTAAAACTCCTAGACAATTGGCATTCATTCATGATGAATTACAATTTGAAGTATCACCAGAAGAAGTAGAAGATCTCAAGTTTCATCTTGAATGGTCAGCTGTGGAAGCTGGTGAATACTATAAACTCAGATGTCCAATAGCAGCCGAATCTAAATCCGGTCAAACTTGGGCTGACGTACATTAAACCACCTATGAAAATTTTATGTGATGCAGACTTCATCGTCTACAAATCGTGTGCAGCGACAGAAACTGAAGTTGATTTTGGGGATGACATTATTCTTGTCACTTCTAAGTTTTCCGATGCATATACTGCTACAAAGCGAGAACTTACCAAGATTAGAGACAAATTTGGGTCATTCTCTGATATAATATTATTCTTTTCTGATAGTGTAAATTTTAGGAAAGAAATTTTACCTGATTATAAAGGTCATAGAAATCGTAAGAAGCCTTGCGGTTATAAACGTGTGATTAATAAACTCAAGACTGAGTTTGAAGTAATCATTATGCCAGAATTAGAAGCAGATGATGCATTAGGTATTTATGCTACTCAATATCCTGGTAATATTATAGTTTCACCTGATAAAGACCTTAAGCAAATACCAGGACAACTTTATAATTTTGATGAGACTTTCACAATCACGCCTGAAGCTGGAGCTAAATGGCATTTAATACAAACCCTAGCTGGAGACCAAACTGATGGATACCCAGGAGTACCAGGAATAGGAGTTAAAAGAGCTGAAGCTTTATTTGAAAAAGATGGTTACTCATGGGATACTGTTTTAACAGCATTCAAAGATAAAGGTTATACAGCTTTAACAGCTTTAACTAATGCACGCCTCGCCCGAATTCTTACTGTAGAGGATTATGACTTCAAAAAGAAAAAACCTAGATTATGGAATCCCACCTCCAATTACAGAGTTAACGACTGAACAAGACTTTAAGATAAGGCAGATGGAAATAATGTTAGAGAAGCCTGAGACGAGGAGAGAAGACATAGTAACTTTACTTTTAGCCTTACAAAGACAAAGTTTTGTATTAGCTAATTCACTCACAAATTTAGTTGACAAATGGCCAAGGGTCCATCCTACTATCAACGAGGATCTATCAATGTTTGGGATTTTATTAGAGACCAAGGATTGAATTTTCACCTCGGTAATGCTATCAAATATATCTGCAGAGCAGGTTATAAAGGTAGTAAAATAGAAGACTTAGAAAAAGCTATCCATTATTTAGAAAACGAACTCCACCATGAAAAAGACGTTTATTTCCGAGCAAGCCAAGGAATTCCGTACGAAGTACCAATTAAAAAACTCGACGGACAGGCAGACTACCTCATATCAGAAAAATCTGATTGTTGAGGAGTTTAACGAATTCCTTGAAGCTGATGGTTTCCTCTTTAGGCATGGCCAGAATGTTCAGGAAGAATGTTTAAAAGAACTAGCTGATCTTGTATATGTATGCTATCAATATGCTGAAAATATGGGATGGTTCCTAGATGAAGCATTAAATAGGGTACATGAAAGTAATATGTCCAAACTCGATGAGGACGGTAAACCAATATATCGAGAAGATGGAAAGGTTCTTAAAGGACCAAACTATAAACCACCTGATCTATCCGATATTGTTTAAATGACAGCAGAACTAATCTCCCGCACTGGTCGGGTCCAACAATGGTTGGATAACCCAGAATCAAGACTTCCAGTGAGTTGCACTGTCTTTGTAGTAGAAGACTCAATGGAGGGAAAAAATGGAATCGAAGCAAGTTGGAGATTCGTCTCACATGCCCTTCGATTTGGAGCAGGAGTTGCGGTCCATCTATCTAAGCTCCGAGCCAAAGGAAGTGAAAACGGCAAAGGTCTTACAGCTTCTGGCCCAGTATCATTCGGCAGAATCTATTCAACATTAAATGAGATTATTAGGAGGGGTGGCCACTATAAAAATGGGGCTTGTGTTTTGCATTTGGATATCAATCATCCTGATATTATCGAGTTTATTACTACTCCCAGAGAACAATTACCATGGGTCAAGAGATGCGTCAATCTTGACAACCAAAAGTGGAAAGACGCTGATACGAATACCAAAGAAGCGTTAATTTATGGAATTAAATCAGGAGATATCTGGCTTAACAAAATCAGATATAACGAACAAGGGAACAGGATATACGGAAACGTGTGTCTTGAGGTTTACCTGCCCTCACGAGGAACATGCTTGCTCCAGCATGTCAATATCTCAGCTTGTGGACCACGGGACTTACAAAAGGCTTTCGCTCAAGGTATGTCCTCGTTGTGCGATCTCCATGGCCGAACAGGTGTTGGAAGGTCTGGAGAATACCTACCCTCGGAGACAGATAGGCAAGTCGGGCTCGGAATGCTTGGACTGGCCAACTTCTTACGCAGGAACAGTATAAGTTATTCAGATTTAGCTGATGCTTTTGATAACAATACAGATAATAGAGCAGCACAAGAGTTTGTCTGGAATTTACAGGAAGCTGTAGAAGGTGCAACTTATATAGCTAAAAATGCTAATATGGTGAGAGCTTTTGCTATAGCTCCCACTGCCTCCTGTTCATATAGGAGTAAGGATGTGGATGGTTATACAGCCACACCAGAAATAGCACCTCCTATAAGTAGGAGTGTAGACAGAGACTCTGGAACCTTTGGTGTACAGAGTTATGAATATGGCGATGTTGAGATCGCTTCAGAAGTCGGCTGGGACGTATATAAGCGTGTAGCAGATGGCATTATGAGAATCCTCGATAAAACAGGACTTCTTCACGGCTACTCATTTAACTCATGGTCAGATGTAGTAGAATACAACGAACAGTTTGTCGAAGAGTGGTTAGATTCACCCCAAACCTCCTTATATTACAGCCTTCAGGTAATGGGCGACGTACAGGACAAGAGCGATGCGTATGCAGCATTAGATAAAACCGAAGTCGATGATTACTTGCAGGATATTTTAAACGAACAAACCTGCGATTGTCAGCAATGAGAAAACATCCATACGATAAATTAATGGACCGTAAACGGAAGTGGTCCCCCGTAAAACCCACTAAAGGAGAGGTAAAAGAAGGTGCGGAAGAAACCATCAAACGTGCGCTCTCAATACGTCATATGGAGCTACCTGTTGGAGCGTTCATTCGTGAAGGCTTGGAGAAGAGTGTTCCCGATAATGCCAGAAAACTCCTTGAATCAAATGTTGAGGATGAGGAAAGGCATGATATAGCCCTACAATATATAGTAGATGCACATGGCGCAGATGAAAAGGCAGAAAAAGAGGGGAAACTATTAAGAGATGCTTGGATATCACATCCTGACCATACAATTACTAAAGCTCTCGTGGCTGAAAGAGCAATCTTCTTTGTTCTTCTCCCTTTCTTTAGGTTTAATGGCGATGCTGCTCTTAGGACAGTTTCGGCAGATATCTCAAGAGACGAACAGATCCATGTCGGCAGTAATTCTCTTGTATGTGCAGAGTTGGGTTTATCTGCTTCTCCTTCTTTGGATAAACTTAGGAAGGCCACCATTAACTGGGTTCTTCAACCTCTAGGTATAAATACCTATGATAGATATTTAGACAAAAAATTTTGGCTGGATGCCAGTGATCGCTTAATGTACGAGGGAAAAGCACCCGAGTTTGCAGAAACACAGCGAGCTCGGATGCCAGCGTTCTTTGAACATGCAAACCCCAATCTCCCTAAATACGCTTAGGGCACACAACCAAAGACTGGATGAACTGATCGAGAAATTAGATCAGAACTTTGGTTGGAAGCCTATTCATCCTAAAGAAAACATCGAATCAATAATGTACCGAGCTGGACAAGCTAGTGTTATTGATTACATTAAATCAATTACCGAGGAAGAAATCTAATGTGCGGAGGCCCCCCACCACCACCACCACCCCCACCTTTACCCCCATCACCACCACCCCCATTGCCACCTACAGCACCACCTCCAGAGACTGAAGATGTGGATACGCTAGGAACTGATCTTGACCCCAAGGTCAGAGAGGCACAGAGTGATAAGGCTACAGGTCAAAGAAAAGGAACAGATGAATTGAAAATAGATCTTGATACAGAAGTACAGACAGGTTCTGATACCTCTGATACTGGTGGACTTGGATACTAATGGAAACAGCACGTGAGAAATACAATCGACTCAGTACAGATCGTCAAGAGTTTCTTGACATCGCTGTCGATTGTTCAAAACTTACGTTGCCGTATCTAATAACAGACGATCTATCTAAACACCCTACTCATAAAAGATTACAAACTCCCTGGCAAAGTGTCGGTGCAAAGGTAACAGTAACGTTAGCAGCAAAACTTATGCTAGCGTTACTGCCTCCTCAAACCACATTCTTTAAACTACAGGTGAGAGATGAGAAACTTGGAACTGAGTTTCCCCCAGAAGTAAAGAGTGAACTTGATCTTTCTTTCTCTAAGATGGAGAGAATGATTATGGATTACATCGCAGCTTCAAATGACAGAGTAGTAGTACACCAAGCTTTAAAGCATCTTATTGTAGGTGGAAACTCTCTAATTTTTATGGGTAAGGATGGTCTTAAGAACTATCCTCTTAATAGATTTGTAGTTAACCGTGATGGAAATGGCAACGTAATAGAAATAGTTACAAAAGAATTGATTGACCGCAAGGTTCTAGAGTTTGAGCTGCCTGAACCTAATCCAGCAAAAGTTAATGATGCGGAAGGCTCAAATGGAGACGACGTAGAAGTGTATACTTGTGTTAAGATGGACGATAAAAGTGGACGTTGGGTTTGGTATCAGGAATGTTTAGATCATATCATTCCAGGTACTAGAAGTACAGCTCCAAAGAATGCAAGTCCATGGTTAGTTCTCCGATTTAATTCGGTTGATGGTGAAGATTATGGTAGAGGCAGAGTAGAAGAGTTTATAGGTGACATGAAGTCACTCGAAGGACTCTCTCAGGCACTCGTAGAAGGCTCTGCAGCGGCTGCTAAAGTTGTCTTCCTTGTATCACCCTCATCAACTACAAAACCAAAGACTATAGCCGAAGCTGGTAACGGTGCTATAGTACAAGGTAGGCCAGATGACGTATCAGTTATTCAGGTTGGTAAGACTGCTGATTTCCAGACAGCTTCTCAACAAGCTCAGATTATTGAGAGGAGAATAAGTGATGCGTTCCTTACAATGAATGTAAGGCAAGCTGAAAGAGTTACAGCAGAAGAAGTTAGGTTAACTCAGATGGAATTAGAACAACAGCTAGGTGGGATCTTCTCATTATTAACAGTTGAGTTCTTAATACCTTATCTAAATAGAACCTTACTTGTTCTACAAAGGAATAAAACTATTCCTAATATACCTAAAGATTTAGTTCAACCTCAGATTGTTGCAGGTGTTAATGCTCTTGGACGTGGACAAGATAGAGAAAGTCTTACACAGTTCATAGGTACTATTGCTCAGACATTAGGACCGGAAGCATTAGTGAAGTATATTAATCCTGCAGAAGCTATAAAACGTTTAGCAGCTGCACAGGGTATTGATGTACTTAATCTTATCAAGACCCAACAACAAATGGAAGCTGAAGCTCAATCTCAAATGCAGGTTGCTCAACAGCAGACACTTCTTAACCAAGCTGGTCAACTAGCTAAGTCTCCTTTAGCCGATCCTGAAAAGAATCCTGAAGGAATACAGAATGCAGTTAGTGCTATGCAAGCAGGTTTAGCTGGAGCTAGAGCTAATCAAACACCACCGAGTGAATAATGTCAGAAACTTTAACATATGATCCTGGTACTGATACAGTTACCACGGAAAATAATTTAACACCTGATGAGCAAGAGTCTCTACAGGTTGGTGAAGAATTACAAAGCCAGCAGGATAATCTTCTTGCTGGTAAATATAAGGATGCTCAAGATTTAGAGAAAGCATATATTGAGCTACAGAAAAAACTAGGTGACTCAGAAAAACCTACTGAGGAAACTACAACTACTGAATCAGAACCAGAAGTAGCTGAAGCAGAGTCAGGTGATTCTGAAGTAGCTCCTGGTGATGGTTACTTAGAGACTGGTGAAGTTAACTATGAAGCTGTAAATGAAACTTATGGTGAACAGTTAGGTGGACTATTCAAATCTAATGGTGTAGATCCTTGGGCAATCAGTAAGCATTTTCATTCTAATGAAGGTACTATCACTGATGATATGTACCAAACCTTAGAGAACACAGGTTTATCTAGAGCAGCAATTGATTCTTACCTTGCAGGAAGATCAGCTCAGATGGGTTACAACCAAGAATCTGCAACTGATGTAAGTCAAGCACAGATTAATGATATACAATCTAGTGTTGGTGGAGCTGACTCCTATAAAAATATCACCTCTTGGGCTGGTCAGAACTTAGACCCTTCTGCTATAAAAGCCTTTGATAATATAGTAGAATCAGGAGATACAAATGCAATTAAAATGGCGGTGGCTGGTTTGAAAGCACAGTATGAAAACGCCAATGGATACGAAGGTAGAATGTTAACTGGTAAAGCAACAGCAACAGCTGGCGATGTATATCGTAGCCAACAACAGCTCGTGCAAGCAATGAGTGATCCACGTTATGACAGTGACCCTGCATATCGTCAGGAAGTTATTGAAAAACTTGATCGTTCTGATCTAAACTTCTAAAATTATGGTAAAAAAATTTCCTAGTAAAAAAGAATTAGAACAAATGCAGAAGGATAAGGAATTGAAAAAGAAACAAATCCGTACTGCACAACAACCGAAAGGAGTCAACGACGTCAATGCCTAACCCCTTAGACGCTAATGCTATAGATCCTGATTCTCATAGAAGATTACAGAAGACTCAGAAGATTTATAACAAAGCAAGTAATAAAGGTGCAAGTGGTTCAGAAAAAGATTGGTTAAAGAAAACTGGTCCACGACTACCTGGAGTCTAACAATGACTCAGCCACCCTGGAGTCCTTATGTTCTATTTGAGAATGCAGTTCCTACATGGCTTTGTGATAGGATAATTGATTACCATTCTGATCTAGAATATTATTCAGCTGGAGTAACTACTGACAGTGATCCAGTTGAAAGCGTAAGGTCACGAAAAACAGATATCCAAGGTAGTGCATTAGAGTGGTTGAACTCTATGATACTAGGATATCTACGAAAGGCTAACGTTATGAACTTTAATTATGACCTGACGGATCATGATAAAGAGTTCATGCAGTTTGCTAAATACACAAAAGGTATGTTCTTTAAAGATCATATGGACTATGGAGTTCATAGAGATCAACTACCTTTTACCAGAAAGCTTAGTTTAACATTACAATTATCTAACCCTGCTGATTATAAAGGAGGAGAGTTAATTATTTATAACTGTAATTCTGGTGATTATACATGTCCTAAAAGCCAAGGTAGTATTGTTGTATTTGATAGTAGGTGGGTACATGAAGTATTACCTGTCAAATCTGGTACAAGATATTCCATGGTTAAATGGATACATGGAGACACACACTTAAGATAATGGGTAGACCTAACTATGCTGCTGATAAAGCAAAGTATGGAGCTTCTGATGCTCGTATTAGATCAGCAGGAAAAGATAAAGATAAACTATTAGATGCTGCTAGGCAACATCCAGATAGAGCATCTAAAAAAACAGTAAATAATGTAAACGCATAGTCAGCGGCTGACCCGAACAGTTCATCGTACTCGGCCCTAACGAACTTTTACTCTCATTTATTAATGACAACTACAACTGAACCAGGCGGACGCCAAAACAGATTCGCTACCGAACCACAAACACAGGTAATCGAAGCAGATTATTTTGATAATGCTGAACGTGTAAACGGTCAACTAGCTATGCTAGGTTTTGTGGCTGCCCTTGGTTCATACATAATAACTGGACAAATAATTCCCGGCATTTTTTAAATGGCAACTACAGTACAAATAACGAAACCACAAGATAACTGGCAGAGTTTTTGTGACTGGGTTACTAGTACCGACAACCGACTTTACGTTGGCTGGTTCGGTGTCCTAATGATCCCTGCACTATTAACTGCTACGACATGCTTTATTATAGCATTCATAGCTGCTCCTCCAGTTGATATCGATGGTATTCGAGAACCCGTCGCAGGATCATTACTCTATGGAAACAACATCATCTCAGGAGCCATCGTACCGAGCTCTAACGCAATCGGTCTTCACTTCTACCCAATCTGGGAAGCTGCAACCCTCGACGAGTGGTTATATAACGGAGGACCATATCAACTTATTGTGTTCCACTTTCTCATCGGTATCGCAGCATACATGGGACGCCAATGGGAACTTAGTTATAGATTAGGGATGAGACCATGGATAGCAGTAGCATATTCAGCACCAGTATCAGCAGCCTTTGCTGTATTCTTGGTATACCCCTTTGGACAAGGGAGCTTTAGTGATGGTATGCCTCTTGGTATTTCCGGTACTTTCAATTTTATGTTCGTATTCCAAGCAGAACATAATATCCTTATGCATCCATTCCACATGCTTGGTGTTATTGGGATGTTCGGGGGAGCTCTTTTCGCTGCTATGCACGGAAGCCTCGTTACTTCCTCACTCGTTCGTGAAACTACTGAAACTGAGTCTCAGAACTAT
>VTLG01000180.1_pt1 | contig 19715 bp, 17 predicted proteins | sample 4694571 | NCBI WGS metagenome assembly VTLG01 (sample SAMN12604809, study PRJNA352737) | marine metagenome | biome: ENVO:00000447; feature: ENVO:00000209|ENVO:00000569|ENVO:01000036; material: ENVO:00002151; isolation source: viral sequences binned using virsorter ...
CAGGCATTGGTAGATGGTTTCTTCGAAGCCGCTGCTGTGCTAGATGAAAAGAATGTACCCAAGCAAGGACGTACAGCCGTACTAAACCCACGTCAGTACTACGCTCTTGTTTCTCAGGTATCCTCTAACATCCTGAATCGTGACTATGGTAACAACTCTGGTTCACTTCAGTCTGGTGAAGGACTAGTTGAAATTGCTGGTATTAATATCAAGCGTTCCAATAACCTACCTTTCTTAGCTGGTACAGTTAACTCCCAATCTGGTGAGAACAACGACTACTCTGCTGACTTCTCTAACCATTGTGGTTTGATTTATCAGAAAGATGTAGCTGGTGTTGTTGAAGCAATTGGCCCTCAAGTCCAAGTGACTTCAGGTGATGTATCGGTTTTATACCAGGGAGATGTCATTCTAGGACGCCTCGCAATGGGAGCCGGAACTCTTAACCCTGCAGCTGCGATTGAATTCCTTAACACTTGAGGTATATTATGTCAGTTGCACCTGGAACATGCAAGAAGCAGACCCAAACCACAGGTATGGGTACTGCTAGATCCATTACTAAGAACATGCCAAGCCCAGTAGAATACGGTCGTACCGTACAATCTGATGGATTGACTGCACTTAAGTATGGTGCTTGCTAAACTTTATCAATAAAATATCATGGCTGCAAATCCTGCAACAGCTGCCGGAAACAATGGTGTTTCTGGAGCTACAGCTGGTACACAAGCATGGCGTAAGTCTGTAGCTGGAACACAAGGCGGAACGTACTCACGTTCTGCTGTCAAATCGATTACTAATAATCTTCGGTTTGCTTATGTAGTTCCAGACTGCGACACGCCTGGTGACCAGCGTTAATTATTCTATAAGGGGGGTCTCCGTACCCCCTTTTTTTTATTCACATAAATTCATATGGCCTATCCTACTTATGCTGTGTCCACAGAACTGGATGCTGTTAATCAAATATTAAGCTCAGTGGGACAGGCTCCTGTCACCACATTAGATCTTCAGAACCCTGAAGTAGCCATCGCCCTTAGTACATTAAGAGAAGTTAATAAGACTGTACAAGCAGAAGGATGGACGTTCAACATTGAGCGCCATTATAAGCTGACAGCAGACGCTGTTACATTTAAAATAGAGTACCCTTCTAATGCTCTATCTATAGATACATATAAGTATCAACACTTTGATGACTATAACCCTGTAAGGCGTGGTGGTTTCTTGTATGATAGAAACGAACATACATATGAGTGGAAAGATGGGTCAGATCCACGTGAATTAACTTGTGATATCATATGGTATTGGGAGTTTTCAGATGTGCCTCCTGCTGTCCAAGCATATATAACTGCCAAAGCAGCACGTCTATGTGCTATCAAAATGGTAGGTGATAAAGAACTACACGCTTTATTACAACAGAATGAAATAGAAACCAAAGCAGCTGCCCTAGAGTATGAAACACAACAAGGTGATTACTCAATCTTTGGTTGGAGAGATACAGAAGATTATCATAACACTTATCAACCGTACCAAGCATTACAAAGATGAGTACAGTAACACAAAATATACCACATTTTTTAAGTGGTATATCACAGCAGCATGATAAGAAGAAGTTCCCACACCAACTAAAAGATGCTATTAATACATACCCTGACTACGCTTTAGGTATGTTAAAAAGGCCAGGAGGCAAGTTTCTTGATAACTTGCATAGCGGAACAGCTACTGGTAAATGGTTCTCTATCCTTAGAGATGCAAATGAAAAATATGTAGGACAATACGATAATAATATTTTCCGAATATGGAGCCTACTTGATGGCAGTGTTAGGAAGGTAGATATGGGTACTAATACAGGTGTACCAGGTGGGTGTAACTATAATAATCTACAGTTATATGCAAACAATTACAATGTAGCGGTAGCTGATACTGCGGCTAAAAAAGAAACATTAGATACTTTACAATCTACATACATTGAAGTTAGCGAAGGTCAGACTGCAACTACTGTTGCTTTATTTGAAACAGAATTTAATTATAATTTAGGAAAAGGTACCACAGAAGAGACTCTTAAATCTGGTATACTGCAGCAGGAGACCGGCAATGTATATACTACTAAGAAAGATGGTGTTATCATTGGTACACCTGGTGCTGCGTTACCTGCTAATTATGCGTTAGGTAACGAGAGAACGAATGAACACCCAATACTAGCTTCCGGAGGTTATAAAATATTTGAAGCAATAGAAACTGTAGCTGCTGCATATTCCGCTTCGGATTTGACTTCTGCTAACACAGCTATGGGTACAGCACAGACTAATTATAACACTGCTGTAACAACTGAAGCTAGCCATAAATCAACTTATGAGACTACATTAGCTTCTTGTGCTATAACTACTGCACCTACTGATGCGTATTTAAAAGACGCTTTACCTGCGGATATTGAATTCCTAACACTTAACGATTACACATTTGTTTTAAATAGAAAGAAGACAATAGCATGGACATCTGATACAGCTGCTGCTTTACCTCATGTGTGTTTTATTGTCATTAACATTGCTGCTTATAACTCTAAATATGAAGTAAAATTAGGGAACGATACATTCCAATATACAACTGCTGAAGATGCCGCTGCGGGTGATGCTGACGCTACTACTATTGTTTCAAATTTAGCAACGCTTATTAATGCAGATGCTGACTGGACAGCATACGCTGTTGGACCTGGTATCCATGTGACTCACGCAGGTGCTTTCTCAGTTAACGTAATCGGTGGTTCCCAAGAAAATGCTATCTATGCATTTCAAGATAAGATTACTAATGTAGCCCAACTCCCATTACAGTGTAAGAATGGTTATAAAGTAAAGGTTGTTAACAGTGCCAACATTGCTGAAGATGACATGTGGGTTGAGTTTCAGACCTCAGGTAGCCAAGCAAATGGTCCTGGTACATGGGCTGAAAGTATTGAACCTGGACTTAAGTATAAGTTAGATCCATTGACGATGCCTCATCAATTGGTAAGACAGGCTGATGGGTCATTTACTTACGGTCCTGTTGCATGGGAAGAAAGAGATGTAGGTGATGATTTAACTAACCCTGCTCCTACATTTGTAGGTGGTGAGATTAGAAACATGTTCTTCTTTAGAAACCGTTTTGGTTTCCTAACTGGAGATACTGTTGTAATGAGTAAAGCTAATTCATTCTTTGATTTCTTTGTAGGATCCGCACAAATTGCAGCCGCTGATGACCCAATCGATATTTCTGCTTCATCTACTAGACCTGTATTCCTTAACTACGTTAAGACTACGAGTGCCGGTTTGGTTATGTTTAGTGATACTGAACAATTCTTACTATCTACTGACTCTGACATTCTAAGTCCTGAGACAGCCAAGATAAATACACTGTCTGCTTTTGAAGCTGATACAGATATTGAACCTGTTAACTTGGGTACATCCTTAGCCTTTGTATCTAAGACACCGTTGTGGTCTAGATTGTTTGAGATATCTGGTATCAGTTTAACAGACCCTCCACAGATGTTCAATACATCTAGTATTGTTCCTGAATTAATACCATCTACTGTTGATAATATAACAGGTTCATCTGGTATGAGCATTGTGTCATTAGGTCAGGTAGGTACTAGTACATTATATCAATTTAGATTCTATCAAGTACCAGAGGGTAGAAAAGCTTCTACTTGGTATAAATGGGATCTCACAGGTAATCTTGTAGATCAGTTCTTTGATGGTACTACTTTCTATGCTGTAATAGATAATAGTGGTGCAATATCTACTATATCTATAGACCTTAGACAGGCTAGTGATACTGGATTCTTAACATTACCTACAGGAGAGAGGACTGACGTATGTATGGATATGTATAACACTAATCCATATAGAACTTATGATGCAGCCACTAATAAAACAAGAGTCTTCTTACCTTTCAAGCATATGTCTGGTAAGACTTTTACTGTTATTGCTTTGGGTGGTTACATTGGTAAAGCTAATCCAGGTGGTGTAGGTGCTATATTATACCCTACTGTAGCTGGTTCATCTCCTAATGAGTATGTAGATATTCCAGGGGATTATAGAGGTAAGAATCTTATCATAGGGTACATCTATACAATGACTGTAGATCTACCTAAATTATATTATACTCAACAGAAAGGAGATATTCCTGCTGCTGATTATTCTGCTGATTTAATTATACATAGACTAAAGGTATCTACGGGTATCAGTGGTCCTGTTAAGTATAATGTGAATCTAACTGGTATACCAAATCGAACACATACGGTTAGTATTGTACAACCTAGTGTGTATGCTTTGAACAACGTAGCTATGGCTGCTGAAGCTGTGCATGATGTCCCAGTATATCAACGTAACGAGAACATATCACTTAGTATTATAGGTGATACTCCGTTACCAGTCAGCCTTTTAGGTATGAACTGGGAAGGGAAATACAACAAAAAATTCTACAACCGTGTTTAACTTAGAGGAATAAAAAATGGTACCAATACCCCCTGCCGTAGTAGTTGGAGGCATACAAGCGATTGGCGGTTTGTTTGGAATGGGAGCTCAAAAAGATGCTGCTCGAAGACAGGCTGCCCAGGCTAAGGCCGAAGCTGATAGAGCATTTGCTAACCAAGCGGCACAGACTGCATACGCAGCTGAGTTCAAGAACCAGATGGTAACGCAGTACAACAAACGTACTACTGAAGAATATGATGTAAGGATAGATCAATATAAACAACAATTAGAACTAAACAACGATGCTGCTATAGGAGCTTTTGCTGCTGAACAGAGTCGATTAAACGAACAGTTTGCAAAGGCTGCTTTTAATAGACAAGGTATGCTTAGAGAGTTATACCGTGCTCAAGGTGTGGCTGCAGCTTCTGGTAGTGGTAGAGCTAGTAAATCAAGAAGAAGAGCTAACCTACTTAATACATTAGGTGAGTTTGGTCGAGCTAATGCAATGCTAGAAAGGAATATGTTAAGTGCTAGACGTGCTAGTAAATCTAGAATGGATGGATTGGCTGGTAAGCACTATCAATCTGACCTGTCAGCATGGAGTAAAGTAGCTATCGCACCTCGTATGATGACACCTTCTACAGGAGCTGGTCCTCAGTTAGCATCACCTATTGCACAGATGAGTGTACCAGGTATCGGATTCGGTGATATTATGTCAGCAGGTTTAGGCGGCTTAGCGGCTGGTTTAGGTGCTACAGGAGACGTAAGCAACACGATGAATCAGCTTAACCCATTCTACACAGGCTAATGGCAGCACCTAAATTTAAGTTCAACGTCCCGTTCGAATCATTTGATGAACCTGGAAAGTTTGAACCAATTAAGGTGCCTGACCTTAAGCCTTATCTAGATCAGAATAGGGCAGTAGAACAGCAAGATTTACGGTCACACATGGAGACTGGTGCAGCTAATCTAAGGCTAGAACAGAACCGTGATAATGGTATTCTTGCTTATAATAAAGTAGTAGAAAATTTTCTTCAGCAGGAAAATCTTCAAAAAGTACAGCATATATCTAAAGCTGCTAATAAAATAGTCACTGAAGGTTATCGGATTCATGATGAAAATCAGAAGAAAAATGCTATGGCGTTCTTTAATGAACAGTACATGGCAGGCAATATACCTACATTAGAAGCAGTAGAAAAGTATAAAGCAGCTTGGAAGAGAGGCGAAGATACAGATGACTTTATGAATTCAATCGCTGGTGATATGTATGCTAGCGGTGAAGTAGATATAGATAATGTAAGAAGGATGCTAAGCTTAAGTGCTTGGCAAGGTCCTTACAAAATGCAATTACTTCTTAACCATTATGCTAAGGAAATACCATCTTGGATGTCTAATAATGATGTAGAGTTAGATATACCTCCAGAATTAGGTGGTGTTCCAGGTAAAAAATATTCACTACAGGCAGATAATTTTGAACCAGGATTTGCTGCGCAACAGAAAGCATACCTTGAGAAACAGGCTAATGCACAACTATTTGGTTTATTCAAAGACTTCCCACCAGAAGCCGTTGCATTAACTATAACACCAGCACTTCAAAAGTTTCGTGAAGATGGTGATATTGATTGGTCTGATAAACAAACCACAAGGATAGAAGCTGAATTAAAAGAAGATTTTAATGATAGAATGCTTGGTGGACTTGCTAATCCTACAAGAGGTTCTACAAAAGATGCATTCTTAAAAGCTATAAAATACGACGCAGACTTTTCTAAAGATTGGAAAGCTTCTACAGACCATGCTTGGGTTAAGTTAGCAGAGTTTGCTAAGACTGGTCAAATGACTAGAGCTCAGTATGAGGAATTCTTAGATTCATCCTTCATACCAAAAGGTCATAAGAAACCTACAACTATACGTCAGTTCTTTAAGAATAAAATTGCTGAGCATGATATCGAACAAGAAATACATGACTTTGTAAAGCAGAAAGAGGCTACTAGAACAGAACAACGTGAGATTTTAGTTGATAGAGCTGTGAGTGATTGGGCAGATATAGCTGTAAAAACTATGGAAGAGACTGGTGCACCACCATCTCAAGAGATGTTAAAAAACCACATCCGTAAATTAGATGAAGCAACCGGTCAATCTAATTATTCTGAGTTTAGTGGTTACTTAACTGCTGAAAACTTTAACGATGAATTCGTTAAGGATACATTAAAACATATAGCAGTGATTCAAGGCGGTAAGTTAACCAATTCTGATTTAAAAGGTACTTCTACAAGTGTTAAACTTTGGGCTATGCAACAAGGTTTGGTCGCTAAAGACGGCATGTCTCCTAATGCAGATATGGTAAAGGATGGTAAGAGGAGTATCAAAAGATTTATTCAAGAATATGTCCCTACTCAAGGAGCATGGGATGAAGGTATACTATTTGATAGGACTCAACGTAGAGCTGAGAAGGACTACCTAACTATTTATCAAAATAATTTGAACAAAGGATTAGATCATTATGATGCTGATCTTAACGCTTTGAATATAGTTGAAAAGAGGATCAAGGATAAGGTATATAGTGCTGAAGAGTATGTACCTAAGAATGCTAATCATACATACCTACAGGGGTTGAAAGAACAACTTCATAATAAAGGTGATTACTCTATACCTATTAAAGCTATATCAAAAGATATGGAATCTTTAATAACTCACTATGAAAAACATGGTACAATTCCATGGCCTCCTCCACACAATATCAGGCAACAAGCTAAACATGCTAAAGTTTCTTTAATGGATTTTATTGTCCATCAAAGTGGTGGTAGGATAAAACTACCTTCTATTGAACAGGAACTTAAGAAAGCATTACCAGAAACTCATCAAGCTGTAACACGCTATCCTAGTAAAACAAGGTTCACTAGACAGTTTGTAGGAGATAACGATTTAAGTACTGTAATTCAAGGGCCAGAGGCAAAAGAGTTTGATGCTATGGTTAAAGTTGATGGTGGTGTAGTACCTTCTAAAATAGATATAGAGAACAATACACTTAATGAGAATCTAGATTTATTGGAACGTGGTAAAGCTGTTACAATTAGTGGTTATAAGTTTACATACCATGAATTTTTAAACGCTTTATTAAGTTCTGGTTTGAATCCAGATGAGGCAACAACTCCTGAAAATTTAAAAATAATGTATATATACAAATTAAATCCAGAGTTAAGAACGCCTTATACTGTTGTTGCTGATGGTGAATCAACCTTCAATGTAAATCTTAGGAGGGTACCGTAATGCCAGTAAGCGAATACTTTGACCAAGAAGGTCTAGAAGAAGCTATTGAAGGTGCTGAAAGTTTAGCTGATCAATTAGAGGGAGCTGAACAAAATAGAGAAGAAGAGGCTACACTTCAGAAACAAGCTCAAGCACAACGTGCTTCTGAATTAGAAGACTCTCACGCTGCTAAAGAAGCTAAAGACTTTGGCCTTAAAGAGAACGTAAAGGAACTAAGTAACGCCTTAGTAGGTGGTGCCAGAGATACTGCTAGTTCTATCCTTACTGCACCAGAACGTATCATTGATATGGCTACTGGTGAGATGGCTAGAGAAGCTAAAGAGGAAGGTGGTTATCAACCTGATTGGAATCCACTAGGTAATGACTTAAACCCAATCACCAAAACTTGGTGGGGTGGTATGTTACGTGGTGGTGTACACTTCGGTACAATGGCTATACCTGTCTTAGGATGGGCTGGAAGAGCTGGTAAAGCTACCGGTATGGTAGGAGCTGCAACACGTGCTACACTGCTCAGTGGGAACACTCTAGTTAAGGGTGCCTCAGTTGGTGTAGTATCAGATATGTTCTCTGAATACTCTCAAGATGCTAATGGATTACAAGTACTAAGAGATAGATTTGGTTTTGTTGACACACCTTTTACCACTAATGACGCTGATCACCCAGCACTGAAGACGGTTAAAAACGTAGCAGAAGGAGCTGGTATTGGTCTTGTAGCTGACTTTGGCTGGCAAGCGATAGCTCGTAGAAGAGGTAAGCTAAAGGTAGTTGGTAAGACAGACAGGCAGACTATGCAGAAGGTGGATAAACTTGATGCTAATATGAGAGCTGCAGCTGAAGATACAGCTAGAGAATTAGTTGATGCTAATTTAAGAGCTGCTACTACACAGAAATTATTTAATAAGGGTATAGATTTTAATAAGCTATCTCCTGAAGAACAAGTAATGCAGATGGCTCTTGTTAAGAAGAGAGACCGTAGTGGTAGGTATAGGACTTGGACACCTCCAGGTGAAGATAACCTAGCTAGAGCTGATCGTAAAATATCTGAACGTAATCAAAGTGTTCGAGATCAAGTTACTGAAAAAGCAGAAGTAGAGCTAGGTGAAGATGGTTATAGAGGACATAAAAATATAGGTGATCCATGGCAAGGAGCTCCTAATTCTACTGGAGATGCATGGGGAGTAAGTAAATCTTTAAGAAGGATTGATAAAGAACTAGGCTCAGAACTAGGTTCTACTGATAGTCTTGTTACACCTGCAGCTGCAGAAGCAATCGCTAATTCAGGATCTGGTACGAAAGGATTAACGCCTGCACTGGTCAAACAGATGGCAGATGATCCACGTTTTCAGACTATAATTAGTGAATTAGAAGCCAGAGGTAGAGGATTAGAAGAAGCATTTGATGATGCATTTTCAAGAATGCAAGAAGTACTAGGTGGCCGTGATGCTGGTGAGTTGACTCCTGAAGAATTTTGGGGTCCGATACAAGCTAATGTTTTAAACCGTCAAGGTGATTTCCAATCATGGGATATAGAAGATATTATAGCTGGTGATTTAATACAAGAATCACTCTTCAAACAATTACGTGATAGAGCTATAGCATCTAGAGAATTGATAGGTGTAGCAGATCTAAATGATATTGATGGCCCTCTTAAGTATATAAGAGATAACCTTATTGTTGGATTAGAACAGACAAAGAGAGCTAGATTCTTATTAGGAGAAACAGCTAAGCAAATGTCAGCTTCTAGAGGTGGTAAGAAGTTAATCAATCAAGCCTTGGTTGATCTACACGCTACTACCAAAGCTCAAGTTGATATGATGATTGACTTAGCAACACAATCTCCTACAGATGACTTCCTACACGCAGTATTAGAAGCCTTCTCCATGTCTAATAAAATTAGTAACTGGACAGACTTCGATAACTATATGCGTACCAAGTTGATGGGTACTACTACACCAGAAGGGCTCAAACAAACTGGTTTAATGATCAGAGAACTTCAAGGTGTGATGATACACAGCATCCTAAGTGGTCCTAAGACTCCTCTTAGAGCCATTATGGGTACAGGTAGTGCAGTCTTCACACGTCCTATGGCACAAACCCTAGGTGGTGCTATGAAGTATGCTACATCTGGATTTACTGATTCTTCTCAATTAAAGCAATCATTAGCAACCGCTAATGCTATGGTACAAGCTATACCAGAAGCTTATGAGTACTTCTTTAGTAGATTAAATAGTTACTGGGCTGGTGATATATCAACAATTAAGACTAGATATGCAGAGTATACAGTGGGTGATAAGCACTGGGATCTTGTTAGATTCTGGGCTGAAGATCCTGCTAGAACTGCAGGTGAGAAAGCAGCTTTTAATATAACTAATACAGCTAGAGCTGCTAATCAAAACGGCTTCTTGACTTATTCAACTAAGTTAATGGCTGCTACTGATGATGCTTTCACTCTGATTTTATCTAGAATGAGAGCTAAAGAGAAGGCTATGATAGCAGCATTTGATGGTCAGAAGTCAGGTGTAATACCTGATGTAACTCCTAATCTAATTAAAGAGTATGAAGGTAGATTATATAATGAGATCTTTGATCCTCAAACTGGTAATATAAATGATGGTATGTTGAAATATGCTAGAGGAGAAGCTACTCTTAGTAAAGATTTAGGCCCATTAGGTCAAGCTATGGACGATCTCTTTAGTAAACAACCAGCTTTGAAACCTTTCTATCTATTTGCTAGAACAGGTATCAACGGTCTGGAGTTATCCTTTAAACATATACCAGGATTCAATTTCTTAGTTAAAGAGTTTAATGATATAGCTAGAGCTACACCTGATGACTTAACTAATGTTGTTAAATATGGTATCGAGAATGCAGATGATTTAGCTAATGCTAAAGCTCTACAGAACGGACGATTAGCAATGGGTACAGGTGTTATCTTTATGGCAGGTCAACAGTATCTAACTGGTGGTCTGACAGGTAATGGACCAGCTGATCCTGCTACACGACGTGTTTGGGAAGCTGCAGGTTGGGTACCTCGTTCTATTAAATTAGGTGGTGTATGGGTTGGTTATGATTCCTTTGAACCATTCTCTAATGTACTAGCTGCTGTAGCAGATGTAGGTGATAATCAGAGACTGATGGGTGATGAGTGGGCTGAACAAGGTTTACTTGCTCATGCTATGATCATCAGTAAAGGTATGGTAACTAAAACTTACCTACAAGGTGTACAACAACTCTTTGGTTTGTTTAGTAAAGATCCTAAGAAGCTAGAGAAAGTGGGAGCAGCATTAATGAATAACACAATGCCTCTCGCTGGGCTTAGAAATGAAATAGGTAAGGTCTTAAATCCTCATATGAAGGAATTGAACTCTGGTTTTGCTGACCAGATAAGGAACAGAAACTTATTCATGGAAGGCCTTGCTGGTGAGGAACAGCTTGCTACTAAATATGATATATTAACTGGTAGACCAATACGAGATTGGGATCCATTAACTAGGATGTACAACGCTATAAGTCCAATTGCTTTGAATTTTGATAGTTCACCAGGTAGACAGTTGCTAATGAATAGTAATTATGACTTACGCATGTCTACATTAACTGCACCTGATGGTACATCTTTAGCGGATAATGCTAATGTAAGGTCTTTATTTCAACGTGCTATAGGTGTACAAGATTTAGAATCTAAATTAAATGCTTTAGCAGAGCATCCACAAGTTAAAGCATCTTTAGCTGAGATGGAGTATGACTTAATGAAAGGGTATAAACAAAGAAACCCTATGAGTTATAAGCATAACCAAATGATTCATGATATATTTAATAGAGCTAGACGTGTAGCTTGGGCTAACTTAAGGAGTAATCCTGAAGTAATGCAGCTCATTAGAGCGCGTAAGAAGACAGAAGCAGCTAAATATAACGTAAATCGTAATCCTGAATTAGGCCGCACCCAGCTTGATGAGGCAAAACAATTACTTGAAATGACAAACAGGTAACACATGGCCTACACAATTGAAAATAACTATACAGGAAACAATTCCACCGTCCTGTATTCATTCACATTCCCATATTTAGAAACAACTGACATCAAGGTTTCCTTAGATGCAATTGATACATCCGCATATACACTAGCCAGTGCTACACAAGTCCAATTTAATACAGCACCAGGAACTGGTGTTAAAATTAGGATTTATCGTGATACAGAAATTGATAATTTAAGAGCTGAATTCTTTTCTGGTTCTGCTATTAGAGCACAGGATTTGAATGAAGACTTTTTACAGACACTTTATTCAGGACAAGAATCAGAAGATGCTGTAGCTAAAAAAATGAGTACTACTGGTACTTCTGTCATGACTGGTAACCTCCAAATGGGTGAGGATACTAGTATTGTATTTGAAGGTGCTACAGACGACGCTCATGAAACTACTCTTACTGTTACTGATCCTACAGCTGATCGCACTATTACCTTACCTAATGTTACAGGTACAGTAGTAACAACAGGAGATACAGCAACAGTTACAGCTACGATGATGGCAGCTGATTCTGTTGATTCTTCTGAACTTGTTGATGGAAGTATTGATACCTCTCATATAGCTAATAGTGCTGTAACTTCTGCTAAGATTGCAGATGGTACAATTGTAACTGCTGACCTATCAACTGCTGCGGTAGCGACTGCTAATATTGCAGACGGTGCTGTAACAACAGCAAAATATGGTGCTGCATCTATTAATACAGCAGCTATAGGTGATGGCGAAGTAACAGCAGCTAAGTTAGCAACTAGTTCAGTTACAACTGATAAGTTAGCCGGTACTTCTGTGACAGGAGCTAAGATAGCTAATGATGCTATAGACTCTAATCATTATGCAGCTGATTCTATTGATACTGAACACTATGGCCCATTATCTATCGATGAAACAGCTATAGGTACAGGTGTTGTAACAACTAATAAGTTAGCAGATGATGCAGTATCCACTGCTAAGATAGCAGATGGTGCAGTAGCTACAGCCACTATAGCAGACGATGGAGTTACTGCTGCTAAGATAGCTGACAATGCAGTAGTTACAAGTTGTATTAATGCTCAAGCAGTTACAACAACAAGAATAGCAAACGGCGCAGTCGGTGTTGATCAAATAGGAGCCGATGCTGTTACTGCTGCTAAAATTGCTGACAATGCTATAGGAACAGAACATATTGCCGATGCTGAGCTCTCAACGCTTGCTGGCATGCAATCAGGTACTGCTTCTGTCTTAGCAGACAGTACAGCTCTTGCTGCAACTACTGCTGAAATTAACAGTATTTGTGAGAATAGGGCAGCTGAATCATCAATAACAAATGACGATGCAAAAATACCTACGTCAGGAGCTGTCGTTGATTATGTTGCTGCACAGATCGCGCCTTTAGGTGGCCTTGAAGTAATAGCAGATGAAGATAACTTCCCAGCTATCCCAGCTTCTGGTGTTGTAATCAGTATTGCTGATGTAGATGGTATTGTTATCAATGGTTCTGGTGTATGTACTACTGCTAGAACAGCTGGTAACGGATCTGATAACGTAACAATTAATGGATTCCCAACCGCTTTAAGGAGTAAGACTTTATCAGGCTCTTTAGGTCTGATGGTAAGTTCTACAGGTTCAAGTAATACTTATAACTACCATAAGTTATTAGGTAAAGAAGATGATATAGAACAGTTAAGTCAAGATATTAGTGACTTTGCTGCTAGGTATCGTGTACATGCTGGAGAACCATCATCTAATAATGATGAAGGTGATTTAGTATATGATACTAATGCTGATAAGATGAAGGTGTATGATAGCGCTACATCAGCATGGAAAGAAGTTACATCAACTGGAGACTTTAAGTACCTATTCCTCTGCCCTGCAGGTGGAACTGGAGCACCTACTTTAAACGGTAGTATTGCTACATATGACCTTAGAGAAGCTAGTAATTCAGGTGCTGCAGCTAGTGTAACTAATGCAGCTCAATTGATGGTTAGCATCAATGGTATAATACAGAAACCTAATACTGGAACAAGTGCTCCAGCTGAAGGTTTTGCATTGGTAGATACTAATACTATTATATTTGGTGCAAACCTAGCTAGTGGTGATTCAGTATTTATTATCCAATCTGGTTCGGCTGTAACTATTCCTACACCAGGAGACGATACAGTATCCACAGCTAAGATACAGAGTGGTGCTGTAACACTAGCTAAAATGGCTAGTGAATCCGTAGATGAAGATAACCTACAAATTAGTAATGCTGGTTCTAACGGACAGTATCTACAGAAACAGTCTGGCAATACAGGTGGTTTAACCTGGTCAACTGTAAGCACAACACCCACTACAACTCGTGGAGATATCATCTACAGAGGTGCTAGTGCTGATCAGAGACTCGCTAAAGGTACAAACGGTCAATACCTTAAGATAGGTGCTAATGATCCTGAATGGGCTGATGTTATTGGTGCTGTAGCAGGTGGGTGTATATATGAAAACGATCAGACAATATCTGCTGATCATACTATAGCTTCTGGTAAAGGAGCACACAGTGTTGGACCTATAACGGTCAATGCCACTGTAACTGTAAACGGAAACTGGGTAGTTAGCTAATGGGAATTACAATTAATGGAAGTTCCGCTGCAGGTAATATCGACCTGGGGACCAATGGAACAATAACAGATTTAGCCGTAGGTGGCCTACCAGACGGTGTGGTAGATGCAGGTACGCTTGCAGCAGCCATGGCCAGACCTTCATTCCGTAATTTAATAATTAACGGCGAATTTCAGGTTGCTGAAAGAACAACCGCAGCTATAACAACATCTAGTGGAAGTAATGAAGGTTATCAAACAGTAGATAGATGGCAAATGGATATGGATGGAACCAGTGCAGCATTTACTCAACAACAAGTTAATTTAACAGCTGCAACTGATCCAGATGGTTTTTATAAAGCTTTTAAAATAGATTGCACTACTGCTGATGCAAGTGTAGCCGCTGGAGATTGGGCATCATTAATACAAAATGTAGAAGGATTTAATTGGGCACAATTGAATTATGGACGTTCTGATGCAAAAACAATTACTGTCTCTTTCTGGGTAAAATCAACCAAAACTGGTACTTATAGTTTCAGTATTAGAAATAGTGCTGCAGATAGGTATTACATAGCTGAGTACACAGTAAGTTCTTCTAATACTTGGGAAAAGAAAACTATTACAATAGCTGGAGATACTAGCGGTACTTGGTTAACGACTAATGGTATTGGAGCAAGACTTGGTTGGAGCTTAATAATTGGTTCGACTGATTCAGCAACAGCTGGATCTTGGAATGCTGGTAATAAATTTGGTTCAACTAACCAAGTTAATTTCTTTGACAATACAAGTAATGATTTCTATATAACAGGTGTTCAGTTAGAAATAGGTTCAGCCGCTACTGACTTTGAACATAGGACATATGGTGATGAATTAACTAAGTGCCAAAGGTATTATTTTAAATTCCTAGAAGGTAACACTAAAGAGATGGCTGTTGGATGGTATTACCATAATCAACACATAAGTTTTATATTAAGGTACCCTACCACTATGAGAGCAGTACCTACAGGCCACGACGTAACAGGAACTAATTATTATATTATTTATAAAAATAATGGATATGACACTTTCGACGGCTTTGTTTTTGAAAACGGAAGTACTGAACAGTATAGCTGTTATAACAATAGTGATATGGATGGAGATGCAACTCATCCAGGTATAGTACGCTCTTATAATGCTAACGCTAAAATAGAGTTTGATGCGGAGCTTTAATTATGAGTTATAAATTATTAAAAAATCCATATGATGGAAGGGAAGATCATGTGATTTTACGTAAAGCAGACAATGCTTATATTCCCTATGATCCAGCTAATAGGGATTATCAAGAATACCTAAAATGGAAAGAATCAGGTAACACACCGGAGGCAGCAGACTAATGGCAGAAATTAAAATAGCAGCTGACTCAGGCGGTGGAACCGTCTCACTCAAAGGTCCGGCAACAACAACAGGTAATGCTGCATTAACGTATACATTACCTGATGCAACTACAGGTGGTGTACTCAGAACTACTACAACACCTGGTGCGATTGTTGCTGTCAAACAAGCAGTAAAATCAGACCAATGGACATATAACACAATAGATACTTGGGTTGATGTAACTGGGTTAAGTATTTCTCACGCACTAGCTAATTCAAGTAATAAACTTTTACTTTCATATAGTATTAGTTGTTCTTCCAAAGCTGGTGCATATAATCTTAGTATTAGAATGATGGACGATACCACAGTTGTAGCTCAAGGTGATGCTGATGGTAGTGTTATCAGAACTGGTAATATGTGGTGGGCAGCTGGTTATAATGCAAACCAAGGTACTTTATCCAATCAATTCTTATATGCACCTGGTAATACAGATACCAACGCTTACCACGTAGAAGCTCGTACACATTATGGGGAGTCTATCTATATAAACAGAACATATGATTGGAACAATGGTCAGGATGAGTATGGATCAACTGTCAGTACTATAACATTAATGGAGGTAGCAGCGTAATGGCATTAGATCACGATGCAATTTATAAAGCATACCCATCTGCTGCCATGATTGATGATGGTACTGGTGTGTTTGATTCTAGTGGTAATAAAATCACTATAGAACAATCTAAAGTTGATGCAGCTAGAACTGAATTAGCAAAATTAGATTATCAAGGGAAGCGGCAAAGAGAATACCCTTCCATAGGTGATCAATTAGATGACCTTTATAAAGATATCCTAGCTGGTAAGGTCGATGCCACTGGTGAATTTGCGAAAGCAATTAAAACTATTAAAGATAAATATCCTAAATCATAATGGCAAAAGTAATAACAACTGAATTACAACATTCAGGTGCATCAGCAGCCAATATAACTCTGGATAGTTCTAAGAATGTAACAGTTGCAAATAATCTAACTGTTACAGGAGCTGTATCTGGTGGTAACTATGCAGGTAGAAATATCATAATTAACGGTGCGATGCAAGTTGCACAGCGAGGAACATCAAGTACAGATAATAGTTATGCAACGGTAGATAGATTTAGAACTATAAGAGGTGGTACAGATGAAGCTCCTACTCAAGAACAAGTAGCTTTAACTTCTAGTGATACTGGACCTTGGGAAAAGGGATTCAGGAAATGCTTAAAGGTAACAAATGGCAACCAAACAAGTGGCGCAGGAGCAGATGACAGTATAGCTATTCAACAAAAAATAGAAGCACAAAATCTAGCAAATTCTGGATGGAATTATAATTCAACATCTAGTTATATAACACTTTCTTTTTGGTGTAAATCAAGCGTTGCTCAGAATTTCTATGGACGTTTAGAGATGCCAGACGGTACAGCACAGAATTATCCATTTGAAACTGGTGCTTTATCTGCAAATACTTGGACAAAGATAACTAAGGCAATCCCTGGTAATTCTAATATCACTATTAATGATGATACTGGAACTGGAATGGAAGTGGAATTAATGATGTTTAGAGGAACAGATGGGACAGATTCAGGTGTTAGTTTGAATACATGGGCTGCTTATGCTGGTGGAACTAGATCTCCAGACTTTGCAACTGGTTGGTATACTACTAATGATGCAACATTTCAGTTGACAGGCGTTCAGTTAGAAGTAGGCGACACAGCTACTGAATTTGAACATAAATCGTATGATGAGGAATTACGTAAGTGTCAGAGATATTATGAAGGTGTGATCATGGGAACTGGAACAGCGATTTTTAGAACATGGACAAACCAAAGTAACGTAACTAATACTGAATACTTCTATAAAGTTGAGAAAAGGGTTTCACCTACTTTTTCTTTAGAAGGTAATGGTACTTGGCATCCAGGTGGAGACTCTGGTATGAGTGCCTACCCATCAACATCAGTCTGTCTGTTCCAACGTAATGATGAAACTGGACAATTCCTAACAGATGCAAATGGTGATTTGTGTTGTTCCTTTAGTTGTGAGCTTTAACTATGGCTGATTACAAATTTTACAAAGATGCACGTAATGTAAACAATGCAGGAGTCATCTATAAAACAAAGAAATGGATACCATTAAATCCTGAGAACATAGACTACCAAGACTACCTTGAGTGGGCTAAAACCAATACCACGGAGGCAGCAGATTAATGGCATTAACACAATTAAAATCAGGTGCTATAGCAAATGATTCTGTAACTCTGGCTGAACTAGCAGCAGGAACTGATGGTCAAGTCATTACTTATGACGCATCAGGAAATCCAGTCGCAGTAGGGCCAGGTACTGATGGTCAAGTCTTAACTTCTACAGGAGCTGGTTCACCTCCAGCTTTTGAAACCTTACCTACCAGTGGAGCAACCTTATCTGGATCAACTAATAACACGATTGTTACGGTAACTGGTGCTAATGCAATGCAAGGTGAGGCTGATCTTACCTTTGACGGCACTACTTTAGATTTTGGAGTTACAAGTACTGGTGATGAGAATATTTATCTTCGGCACAACAGTAACAGTCTAATTGGTTTAGGAGTTGCCTCTAATTATGGTCTTAAAGTCTTTGCACCACATGATGGTACCGCTGGTAATAATATGTTTGAAACAGGGACTACTGATGGTAGTTCTTTTACTCAAAAAGGATTAGCAGTAACATTTGGTGGAGACGTAAAAGTAGGTACTGGAAACTTAGTCATAGGAACATCTGGTAAAGGTATTGACTTTAGTGCTACTTCAGATGGTACCACAATGTCATCTGAGCTTTTTGACGACTATGAGGAAGGTACCTACACCCCTACTTTTACATCTAGTGGCGGAGGAACTCCTACAGTTGGCGGTGTAACTGGTTGGTATGTAAAAGTAGGCAGGATGGTGCATGCTATGTACCGTATAAGAATAAATAGTATGTCTGGTATGAGTGGTGAATATCGATTGTCCATACCATTTACATCTGATAATGGAGGTTCTGGTGATCATTTAGGTACTCACATTGCATTCGAAGATTGGGCAATAGAATCTGATGAGCAATGTGTAGGAATTATCGACGATAACCAGACATATATAAGGCTTATAAAGTTGCAACACAACGCCAGTTGGGGAAATATGGTACCTGATAATGCTCCATCAGTATATGGTTGTGCAACATATATGACTGATTAACCTAAATAAATAATTAATCGGAGATTAATCTTAATGGCATTAACAGAATCAACAGAAGAAGACAAAATTGAAGTCGTTAGTAAGTACAAGCATCTTCAAGTTAGAACAGCTACAGTAATTAAAAGAGATGGGACTGAGATTTCTCGTACATTTAATCGCAAGGTTTTAACACCAGGAACTCTAGATGCTTCTGATAATTTAGTAGATACAAATATAAGTTCTGAATCTGCTGAAGTAAAAGGAATAGCAGCAGCTGTTTGGACATCAACAGTTAAAGATGCATGGAAGGCTAAATTGATTGCAGATAAACCTTCCTAAACCGTACCTACCCAAGGCTCTGAACATCCCTCAGATGTACCTCAGACAACCTACAGCAGACGTTCCGGCCTATAAACCTATGTTTATACCCCCAGCTGATTTAGAGCGTCCTGAGGAAACTGAAGCTACGGAAGAGGAAAAGACAGAACAACCGGAACCACCCAAACTTAAGATACCTGTTATCGACATACAGATGCCACTACCGGAAACAGCGGTGGTGGTAACTGCAGTAACAACAGCTGTAATTGCAGTAGCAACAACAACCGTTACTCAATCTTTATTTGAACCTATTAAGAAGAAGGTTCAGAAACAACTACAAGCTAAAGTTAACAAATGGAAGGAAAACCGGAAGAAAAAAAAGGACTCCTCGGAAAGCTGAAAGATGCTGCTGAGGATCAAGAACACCAAATCCAGATCCTTGGAACATTCGTCAGACTTGGCGTGGTTGTTTGGAGCGGATTCATAATAACAATGAATTACGTAGAAATACCTATGGTAAAGAAATCTGGTAACTCAGATATCACGTTCGTGGC
>VTLG01001889.1_pt1 | contig 19714 bp, 10 predicted proteins | sample 4694571 | NCBI WGS metagenome assembly VTLG01 (sample SAMN12604809, study PRJNA352737) | marine metagenome | biome: ENVO:00000447; feature: ENVO:00000209|ENVO:00000569|ENVO:01000036; material: ENVO:00002151; isolation source: viral sequences binned using virsorter ...
TAGTAGCAACGCTATTGGGCTTCACTTCTACCCCATCTGGGAAGCTGCTACGCTTGATGAATGGCTCTACAATGGAGGACCTTATCAGCTCGTCGTCTTCCACTTCCTTATTGGCATCGCAGCTTATATGGGACGACAATGGGAACTTAGTTATAGATTAGGAGCACGACCATGGATACCCATAGCGTACTCCGCACCTGTGTCTGCAGCCTTTGCAGTCTTCCTAGTATATCCATTCGGACAAGGGAGCTTTAGTGATGGCATGCCTCTTGGTATTGCAGGCACTTTCAATTTCATGTTTGTTTTTCAGGCAGAACATAATATCCTCATGCATCCGTTCCACATGCTCGGTGTTGCAGGGGTATTCGGTGGAGCTTTATTCTCTGCTATGCATGGAAGTCTCGTTACTTCCTCACTCATTCGTGAAACGACTGAGACTGAATCACAAAACTATGGCTATAAGTTTGGACAAGAGGAGGAGACATACAACATTGTCGCTGCTCATGGCTACTTCGGGAGGTTAATTTTCCAATATGCTAGCTTTAATAATAGCCGTGCTCTTCATTTCTTCCTTGCTGTATTCCCAGTCGTGGGCATATGGTTTACCAGTATGGGAATCAGTACCATGGCTTTTAATCTTAACGGTTTCAACTTCAATCAATCAGTGGTTGATGCCAATGGTAAAGTGGTTCCAACTTGGGCTGACGTGCTCAACCGTGCCAACTTAGGTATGGAAGTAATGCACGAAAGAAATGCACATAATTTCCCGCTTGACCTAGCGGCTAAAGAGGTCACCCCTATAGCTTGACGCCACTTCCGTTCATCCATTAATTTTATGGACGCATGAAACCAAGGCATGGAACGGGGTCTTGGTAGCTTAAGGTATTACTATGACTTTAACCTATCGTGGCGTGAAGTACATTAAAACTACTCACAAAAATTCTAAATGAAAACAATTGCACTAGCCCTAGCGGCAACAGCTTTCGCTTCGACTCCTGCAATGGCTGGCGTTTATGTAAACGCTGAGTCAAGAGACGGATATACAGGATCTGATTATACAGGTAGGACTGTAGATCTTCACATTGGTTATGAAGGAAATGTAGGTAAGCTTGGATACTATGTTCAAGGCGGTCCTGCTATCTCTGCAGAACCTGATGTGGATGGAACAGAAAGAACACTATCTGGTAAGCTTGGTGGTAAATTTGATATTACTCAAAAGCTTGGTGTTTATGGAGAACTATCAGGTACTTCTAATGATGAAGCTGATAACACTTACGGCACAAAGATCGGTGCTAAGTATTCTTTCTAATGGCTCAACAAAGTTCACAAGCTCCAGCGTCCGTACATCCTTACGGACCAGAACCTGAGAAAAAAGTTGAAAAAAAAGAAGAAGGTTGGGAACCCCAGTCACTGGAAGAAGCCCTATTGGGTGAACCGGCTGGTGGGGATTCCTACTAAAGTCAACGAATTATGGGTAGCAGTCTTCGGGTTGCTACTCTTTTTTTGTTTTGTAGAATATTCACATCTACAATTTCATAAAGGAGAAGAGGCACCTCAGTGTCGGACCTCTTCTTCATTGGCATAAGCCCTCCAAGGAGGATACCTTTTGCCGTCATGACGGTGGGAACAGACCACACAATGCGCAACAAAATTCTGTACAGTAACGTATATATTATTTTTAACTACTAATGGCTCAACAGTCAACAGCCCATCAGGCTTCGCTTACCCGTCCGGGTCAGTCGAACTCTACAGGTGATGCTAGGCAGTTGTACCTAAAGCTGTTTAGTGGAGAAATGTTTAAAGGCTTCCAGCATAACGCCATTGCTCGTGACCTTGTGACAAAGAGAACTTTGAAGAACGGTAAGAGTCTTCAGTTCATCTACACAGGACACACCAAAGCCGAATTCCATACTCCCGGAAACAGTATACTAGGTAACGACGACGGTGCACCTCCAGTCGCAGAGAAGACAATCACAGTTGATGATCTTCTCATATCAAGTGCTTTCGTTTATGAATTAGATGAAACACTTGCGCACTATGAGTTACGTGGTGAGATCTCTAAGAAGATCGGCTACGCTCTAGCTCAAAAATATGACAGACTTATCTTCCGTGCAATTACACGTGGAGCTAGGGCTGCCTCACCAATAACTAAATCTGGTTTCGTTGAACCAGGTGGAACACAGATTCGTGTTGGTTCAAACGCACAGGCATCTGATGCTGTCGATCCTGACTCTCTGGTAAACGCTTTCTACGATGCAGCTGCTGCATTAGATGAGAAAGGTGTAAGCCAAGAAGGTCGTGTAGGTGTACTTAACCCACGTCAGTGGTATGCACTCTACAAGGGATTAGACGGTGCAGGAATCGGTGCTTACCTAATCAACCGTGATGAACAGGGTAATGCCTTACAGAAGGGCACTGGCATCATGGAGATTGCTGGTATTAAGATCTTCAAGTCTATGAACGTACCTTTCTTCGGAGAGTACGGTACTAAACTTGGCGGTACAGCCAGTGCTACCGATCCAGGAATCTCAGATCCCGGAAATACAGGTTCATTCGTACAACAATCCATTGAAGATGCACGTAACTCAGTTACAGGTATTAACAATGAGTACGGTAACCAAGGAAACTTCAGCAAGTCTTGTGGACTTATCTTCCAGAGAGAAGGCGCAGGTGTTGTTGAAGCAATCGGACCTCAAGTACAGATTACATCTGGGGATGTATCAGTCATCTATCAAGGTGATGTTATTCTCGGACGTCTCGCAATGGGAGCCGATTACCTTAACCCTGCAGCTTGTGTCGAGCTATTTGCTGGCGCAGCTACTGGAGAAGGAACATTCTAACTCTTATATTATGGGGTACTTCGGTACCCCTTTTTTATTCTTATGGCAGTCGTATCTTATGGAGTGTCCACCGAACTGGATGCTGTAAATTCTATATTGATGAGTGTTGGAGAGTCTTCTGTTAATACACTTACGGTTCAAAGCCCAGAAGTGACTATCGCTCAGTCAACTCTTCGGCAGGTCTGCCGTGAAGTGCAAGCAGAAGGTTGGAAATTCAATACTGAACAACAATACCCTATAACTCTTGATTCAAATAACCATTGTTTAATACCTAATAATGTATTACAAATAGACCTTAATCATTTTAAACATCTTAATGACTATGATGTTGTAAAGAGAAATGATAGCGGTACAATGAAGTTATATGATCTAATAGAACATAGGTATAATTTTGAAAACACAAGTGAAGGAAAACTATATGTAGATATAATATGGATGGTAGATTTTGAAGATATACCACAGGTATTCAAAGATTATATAACACAAAGAGCTTCTAGAATCGCTGCAAACCGCATGGTAAACGACCCAACAGTAGCTGAATTAATGGCTGCAGATGAAACTCTTGCAAGAGCTTTAGCTATAGAGTATGATACCAATCAAGGTGATTATAACATCTTTAATGACCAAGAAGGACGTACAAATCCAGCTAGTGTTTACCGACCATATCAAGTTCTTAAAAGAAGATAATGCCAGCAATTAATCAACGCATTCCAAACTTTATTGGAGGGGTATCACAACAGCCTGACTTGCTGAAATTCCCTGGACAGGTAAGAATATGTGATAATGCAGTACCTGATGTTACATTTGGATTAACGAAACGCCCTCCAGGAGAATTTGTGAAGGCGTTGACAAATGCTAACGATACTGGATATTGGTATAATATAATAAGAGATGGTGATGAAAAATATTTAGTACAAATAACACCTGGAAATACAGGCTCACACCCTATAAGGGTATGGAACTTATTAACTGGTGTTGAACAAAGCATGACCAATAGTTCAGGTGATTCTTTGTATGCATATTTAGCTGGTGCTACAGCACCTTATGCTGTACAAACAGTCCAAGACTATACAATTATAGCTAACCCACAGAAAGTTATAGGTACCACTGGTACTACTGATGCACCTTTAAGTAACGGTGATTATGCATTTGCACGTTTGGAGACTATTGCATATAACACTGAATATATGATGTATACAGGAGCTACTGCTCCAAGTGCTAATACTTACTGGAGAGCTACTGCTGTAGAGGTTAGTAAAAAATCTGGTTCACCTACAAGTAATACACAAACTGGTAACACATGGGATGATGATGAAGAAAATTCACAGTATTCTGGTTTAGGTTTATTCTCATTTAGTGGTGGTAATAATCATACTTTAATAACATCCTCTGGTACATACACTAGAAGTGGTTATACAATTACTGTAACTTCAAGTAGCCATGGATTTGTTGTAGGAGATAAAGTAGTATTTGACGCTACTTCAGGAAGTGCTACAGATGGAGAATATGTTATTAAAACTGTAGCAGATGCAAATACATTTACTATAACTGACTCAGCTACTGGCACTATTAGTAGTTCAAACTGTACTATACGTGTTTCTGTTGAAGACCTTTCTGGTCATATTACTGTTAATGGTACATCGTATATTTTTAAACAAAGGTATAACTGGGAGAATGGTAATACTGGAACTATAGATCAAGATGGTAATACATCAGGTACTACTAGTGGTGACTCTACTGACTTTTTAGGTTTCACACAGCTTTATAAAACTAGATATACTGCACAAATTACACTGAAAGATGGTGGTATTATTAAGTGTGCTAGTAAAGCAAAAGCTTTAGCTACTAAAATAGAGCTATCTATTGAAGGTGTTACTTATGAAATTTCAGTCAAAGCAGTAGAAGAGGTTGAAACATATGAAGGTGTTCTAAATATAGCTTATTATAAATCACCCAAGAATCCAGATAAAGGTAAACTTGCGATGATTACTATATTAGAGAATCTATTTGATTCAATAAATGCTAACTTAGCTAACGTTACTGCAGAAGTAATTGGTAGTGGTTTATACTTATATGGTACTGCTGCTCCTACAGTAAACTTCCTCGGAGGTGCTGTAAATGAAGCTATGAATGTGATAGGTAATACAGCACAAAACGTATCTAAATTACCTAGTCAATGTAAACAAGGTTATATATCACAGATAGCTAATTCTGATAACGTAGATTCTGATAATTATTATGTTAAATTCTATGCTGATAATGGTACTCAAGGTGCTGGTAAATGGGAAGAATGTGTAAGGCCACATAACTTTTCATCAAATAGTGATCCTATGGTTAAAGGGTTTGACCCTGCTACTATGCCTCATGCTTTAATTAATAACCGTGATGGTACATTTAGTTTTAAAAAGTTAGATGAAACAACAGCTAATGCAGCTAGTAATGATAACTACTGGAAGTATAGAGAAGTTGGTGATGATATAACTAACCCATTTCCTAGTTTTAATGGCTTAAAAATTCAGAAAATATTTTTCCACAGAAATAGATTAGGCATGATTGCTAATGAGCAAGTAGTACTTAGTCGTCCTGGGGATTATTTTAATTTCTTTATTGTTTCCGCAATTACTTTTAGTGATGATAATCCTATTGATATTACTGTCAGTGATATTAAACCTGCTTTTGTAAACCATGTAGTACCTCATAATAAAGGTCTCATGGTATTTAGTGATAATGGTCAATTTATATTATTTACAGAATCAGATATATTTAGCCCTAAAACTGCTAGACTAAAAAAGGTATCTAGTTATGAATGTGACGCTTCTTTACAACCTGTGGATATGGGTACATCTCTCATGTTTACCTCTAACGTATCTGCTTATACTAGGACTTATGAATCAACACTTCTAGATGATGATATACCGCCTAGAATTATTGAACAAACAAGAGTTGTACCAGAGTTTATACCTAAAGATATAACAACATCTGCTAATTCTACAGCATTAGGTGTCGTAACTTTTGGTAAGAAAAATTCTTCCGATATTTACCATTATAAATACTTTGATGCTGGAGAAAAACGGGAACAATCTGCTTGGTATAGTTGGACCTTAACAGGTACTATGCAGCATATTACTTATACAGCTGGTAGTTTCTGGTGTGTTACTAAACAAGGTAGTAATTATATGCTTAATAGATATGAGTATGTAACAGATGCTACAGCTGCTAGAACCTATGTAGTTGGTGGTCTAGCTGCAGATGTAGGGTCTTCTACAAAAACAGCCAGATGGTTTGAAGCATGTTTAGACGACATGACGATACCTACTGGTAATACCTATACAGCAGCAAGTGGAGGAAACCCTGCAAAAACAGAGTTAACCTTAGCATATACACCAACAAGTGCAGATAATTATTATGTTATAGGTTTATCAGGTAATGATTCAGAGAATGTTGTTGGTACTATTAACGTAACAGCAGGTGGAAGCGGGTATACTACTGCACCTACTGTAACTATAAGTGGAGGTGGCGGTAGTGGTGCTACAGCTACAGCCTATTTAAAGGGTCCACCAGCTAGTGACTCTGCTTTAGGCGTTGTCGATAGAATTACAGTAGATAATGTAGGTAGCGGGTATACATCTACACCTACTATCTCATTTAGTGGTGGTAATGGTACTGGAGCTACAGCTACAGCTGTTACAGGAAACCCCGTAGCAGGTAGTGTTATCAAAGCAACCAGTGTTACCACGAATAAAGCTGTATTTGAAGATGTTGATTTAACAGGATGGACTGTAGCATGTGGTTATAGGTATACTACAACTGTAGAACTACCTAATTATTATTTTCAGCCTCAAGCTAACCAATATGATATAGATGGAGATCTAAGAATATCTGCATTTAACTTTGAGATGGGTGTAACTGGACCATTAGAGTTTCATATTGTACCTATATATGAAGATATGGATGATTTTATTCAATATGAATCTGGTATGAAACTAGATGATTCTGATTATGGTAAGCCTCCATCTAAATTAAGTAAGACTGTAAGAGTACCTATACAGAGAAAGAATGATAAGTATAGATTACAAATAAAAGTACCCGATCCATTTTCCACCGCTATTGTCTCAGCAAGCTGGGATGGTAGATATAACCAAAAACGACATGCAAGACAGTAAACCCGATTTTACAATCAAGCCCTGCACTCCTGAGTTAGCTCTGCGTGTAGGGCAAAACCTCCGTTGGGAAGACCGACGTGAGACAGAAGAAACAACAAGATTAACTGCTGAAGCTGCAACAGTTGAATCTTTTTATCGTTCTATATATGACCAGTGTGTTTATTTTGAGAATCTCGACGGCAAGGCTGCTGGAGTGGCAGGTGTAAGCCCTAATAATGTTATATGGATGCTTTGTACTGATGCAACTTCAGATCATCCAATCGCATTTATGAAAGCTGCACGACGCTGGGTAGATAATTTACCTAATCCTTATCTATATAACCACGCTGATATGAGGAATGAATCTCATATTAAATTATTGAAGTTTCTTGGATTTACTTTTATCCGATACCATGTTGTAAATAAAGTTCCTCTTATAGAGTTTATAAAACTATGTGCAATCCCCTAGCTATTGGATTAGCCTTGGGTGGTGCTCAGACTGTTTCTGGAATTAACGAACAGAACAGACAACACCGTGCTCAAGTGGATGCGGTTAATCGCCAAAATAATATGGCAAGGCAGAAATATCTAAATGATATTACAATATCTGCTTATAATGACCAGCAAAAATTAAATGTGTATGAAGCTCAATTAGCAGCAGACGCTGCTTCTAAAGAAGCTTATTACCAGCAACGTGAAATAAATCAAATAGAAGCTAATAGAGCAACAGAAGCTGCTCAACAAGAATTAGCAGAAAAAATAAATAAAGCTCAGTTTGAAAGTCAAACCAATTTAGCTAAATCTATACAAGCCCAAGGGACTGTATTAGCAAGTGGTGGTGCTGCTCAAGGTCAATCATTAATGCTTATGTTACAACAAGCTGAAAGAGAACTTGGTTTTGAACAAGCACAAATAGATGCTACGGTATTCGATGCTACTAAAAACTATGGTTTACAACAGTTTGGTATTGACATGGATTTATATTCAGCTGATACTACAGCTGCTAATAATATATCTACATCAGCTATATTGGCACCTACAGCGAGCTTTATGACCATACGACCAGAGAAAATTAAAGCACCTAAGAAACCATCCCCACTCGGACCTATACTAAGTGGTGTTACTACTACTCTTGGAGTAGGTACATCGCTAGGTGGTAAGGATTATTGGAAAGAGTTATTCAACTTTAAATAAATAAAAACAATGCCCTATCAAGGTAGTACACAAAGCGTTGGTTTTAGAAACCGTGCTGTCTCAGATGCTAAGGCAACAGAAGCCCAGAGTTTAGCTGCGGCTTTAGACAAGCAACGTGTTAATTCAGTCAATGAAATGGAAAAAGTCTCACGAGATCAACTCGCTGAGATGACTCGTCAAGACAGGCAACTGACTAAAAATGATGAGTATGAAATAAAAAATTTAGCTAAGTTTAGTAAGACTTTAAATAAAGCTTTAGAAACAACAGCTGAAACTGTTGGTAAAGCTTATATAGATACTAAACGTCAAGAAGGTATAGACCGTGCTCGTGCTTGTCATAATGGTGATGAGTCAGCTTGTGCTGGTATTAAATTAAGTGAGCAACAAGTTGATGATATTGAAGCTAAGATTGAGGAAATGCGTGTCAGATCTACTGGTACTGCAGATAAACTTGAACTTGAAGCTGAACTAGCAAAGCAAAAACTTAGCTTAGAAGAACGAGCTACAGCTTTAAATATCCGTAAACTAGGTTCTAATGTAGCTTATGGTTATCGTCAAGGTATGCTACAAGAAAGAGCAAAAGGATATGGTGCTCATCTTAGAAATAAGTTATTACCTGAATATGCTGAAGACGGTACAACTCGTATTGATGAAATCATTACAGTTACAAATGAATTAGGAGAAAAGGTTCAAGTACGTCTTGGTGACTTTGATAAGTCTTCTCCTTTCATTAAGAATAAAATAATAGGTCATGTAGAAAAAGCTTTTATTGAATTAAGTGACGGTGGTTTTAACCGTAATGTTGTAAATAAATATTTAACAAAAGCAGTTGTTACAGAGACTGAAAAATTCCGAGAGACAGTACAAACACAAGCAGAAATAGATCAAGCTCAGATAGAAAAGGATCAAGTAAATGATGCACTTAAAATATCTTTAGAAGGTATTGATCAAGACTCTACAGCAACTAAGGAAGCTATTCAAAATGCTTTAAATAAATTAGTTAGTATTGAAAGAAGGTTAGGTGGTACTGGTAGTGTCAATGAAAGAGCAAAAAAAGCTTTAGTTGATATGATTAAAACTAATGCTTCTTATCTTTCTGGTGAAGGTGCCCAAACAAACGTTGATGATATAGAAGATTTTCTTTCTGTAATTGAAAATACTGAATTTGATATTCCCGGTCTTGGTAAAAAAAATCTTTCTCAATTCTGGCCTGAACTTAATATAGATGAATTGAGAGCTGGTATTTTAGATGCTCAATTTACACGTCTCCACAAAGAAGATAGAGCACTTGGTCAACAGTTATCTATTGCTATAGCTGCTGCACAATCTAAATACAGTAAAGATGGAAACTATGAAACTTATCTAGCTACTATAAAAGCTTTTGAAGATTCAAACCTTAATACATATAGTGGTTTTCAAGGGAAATTTAAAGCAGCATTAATATGGGAACCAAACACAATAACTGCAGAGGCAGCTGAGAAAGACCTTATTAGATTAGATAAAAAATATAAAGGACAAATACCTGTAGCACTTACTAAAAACTGGCCAGCTGATATAGTTGAAAAGTATAAAGATAAAATCATCAATCCAGACGAAGGTATTACAGACTCACCATTAGCAGCAGCAGCTCTTACAAAAGCAAATGATGATATTCAAGGTGCTGTCTTAGCAGTAGTAAAAAAAGATCTAACTATACATGATAGGGCCAACCCTGAAATTGCATTTGGGATAACAGCAATACAAGATTCAATACCTGCTTTAGTAAAGGCAGCTAGAGCTAATGGTGATGTAAGATCTAATGCTGAGATCATTGAAGAAATTGGTAGAAACCTTGTTGTAGCAATTGGTAATCAAGAACCCGGTAGTGAATTTTTTATAACTGAAAAGGGTCAGTTTGAAAACACAAAGTATCAAATGCCTGTAACTGTAAGTACAAAGGATAAACAAATACTACAAGGGGAATTAGCAGAGGTAATAACTAATCAAATAAATAGTACTGATGGAGATATCTTTACAAATAAAGATTTAAAATTATTACCAGCAAATCATTACTTACTAACAGAGGCAGTAGGGTTTAGTGAGCCCGGTAAAGCTAATAGTATTAATAGATTTTGGCAGAAGATATCAGCTGTTGATCCATATGAAAGAACACCACATGAGCTGCTAAACTTAGAACGTGCTAAATATGGTTTACCACCTATTGAGTGGGATGAAACAACTCAAAGGAATATTAATGCTTATAATGCACAGATTCCTGAAATCCGTAAGTTATTAAAATCTGGTGTAAGTATTTTACAAGAAAGAGGTATAGATTTAGCTGGAGGTATTTCTACTAAACATATGCATTCTGCTTTAATTGCATCAGACCTTACTGGATTTGTATCTGAAGCAGAGCTACCTAGTTTATTAAAGGCTGCTGGTTTTGAGGAGGTAAGTTATAGTGATTATTTAAATAACGATGAACTACAAGAAAAGGTTCAAAGATTTAAAACTAATCAACTTATAAATATAGCTTTAACTAAAACTGGTAATAAAATGATAGCTATACGAATGATTGCTGCAGCTAGAAACGAACCTCTAAGTAACGCTAGTAAGGCTATGGAGAACTGGCATGGTGGTACAGAAAACGGTGTTATACAAAGAGGTAATGAAATGGATATAAATACTGCTAAAACATTAAATGCTTATCTTAGTGGTAATACTGAGAACCTTAACTATGTAACTGTAGACCGACAAATTAAGCAACCATCACTTTTATCAACAGGTGGTGAGATTGATTATAGTCAATTAGATAATTCACCATTACCTACAAATATAGAGGGTATTAATGCACAGATAACAGAGCTTGAAAATAACGAGCCTTCCCAGTATCTACCTGCTGTAACTCCATTCCATTATCCAGAACCAAACCCTGAGTATGTGACATGGAAGCAGAGAATAACTAAACTACGTAGCTTAGAAAAACTTTCTGGTATCTATGAATTAGATAGTACAACTAAATGGACATCAAGATCTGCTAAAGCACTTCTTACCAATATTATAGGTAAAGAAGAGTTTAATAGAATTGTTAAAAAAGCTGGTGGTTATCCTAGTATATGGACTAAAAAAGATTCAGAAGCAACAGTTAAGTTTAACAATAAAATGGATGCTCTTGTTAAAGAATTACTGTATTCATCAGAAGGAGGTATTGAATAATGGAAGAGAATGTAGATTTAAGTGCGTTTCAGGCATCTGAAGCAGATGATGCGTATCAAGCTGGAATAGACCAAGCACAAGAAGAAGTGCAAGCTGAAGATGAAGAACAAGAATTATTAGCTAAAGCAGAAGCTGATCAAGGTTTTCTTCCAGACAACCCTTTACAGCTAGCCACAGAAACAGCTTCAGCTCTTGTTGGTGGTGGTGCAGATGCGGTTGAAAGTGTAGGTGGTTTTCTAGATTTAAGTGGAGATACTATTAAAACAGGATTAAATAAACTGTTTGGTAATCCTATAGATCAAACACAAAACCCTTTTAGTAATGAATATGAAGCTAATAACCCACTAGATATTCCTGATCATTTAATACCAGAAAACAATTCAGGTTTAGGTAAGCTAGCAAGAGGTCTTGTTGAATTTGGATTTTTAACAGCTGCTACTGGTGGAGTTGGTGGTGCTACATTTGGTGGTGCTAGAGCTGGACTTAGAGTAGCTGCTACAGCTAGAGCAGCTGGTATAGGTGTTAAAGGTGTAAGAAGAATTAAGTTTGTAGGTAAGCTTACAAAAATTGCTTCTGAAGGTGCTATTGCTGATCTTGTGTCTACAAGTTCAGAAGCAGCTAATATTGCAAATTTAGTTGAAGAGCACGCACCGTTTATACCTTTTGCTGAAGCTTTAGCTATTGATCCTGAAAAAGATAACCGTTGGATTGCTAGATTAAAAACTGTAGCTGCTGGTAGTGGAGTTAATTTAGTTGGACATGGATTAGCTGCTTTTGTTAAAGGATCTTGGAAAGCTGCTAAAGCTAGAAGAGCTGGTGCAACTGTAGAAGAAGCTAACATGCTTGGTAACAAAGCTTATTCTGATGAATTAGCTAGAGATCTTCAGCTTGATGAAGCAGTTGGTACTGAACTTGCTGGTGAAAATTTCCTTGAAGGTAAAGGTGTTAGTAATGCTAATCCTAGAGATGATTTCTTATCAAGACATTTAGATAAAGATGAGCTTGATGCTTATAATAATCCAGATACACCTTTAGAAGAAGTTGCTGCGTTAGATGATATAGCTAACGATAGAGGAGCATTAGCTAATGATCCTTGGGATCCAGACAGTGGTATGAGTTATTTTCAAACTCAAAGGGCAATGAAAGGGCCAGATCCTTTAGTTAATCCACGATTAGGTTTAGATTCTGAGAAGTCTACTTATAGACCAGATTCCCCTGAACCTATAAAACAGAATATACGTGAAGGTATAGCTGACATGAAAGCTGGTGGAGAAGGACGTAGTTATAATCCTTTATTCACAGAGTCTGCACTAAAGCGTATGAGTCGTGGTAATAGAAATTTAAGGGAATATATAGTTGAAGTTGGTAATGATTTATCTGAGGTAGCTTTTAAAGATTTAGATAATACTTTAGATATTAAGGATGTACGAGCACTTTTAATTAAGCAAGCTGATGAAATGTATAGCATGCTTGATGAAGGTGGAGATGCAGCTGTTCAAAGATTTAAAGATTATTTTAAAAAAGGTGAAGATGGTATTGAATGGTCACATGATGGAAATAGAGTAGTAACTGGTACTGCATCACAGAAATTAGCTTTACAGTTAGTTATTAATACACTAGCTAAACAAGTAGAAGCTATAGCTACAGGTGCTATGGATTTACCTAAAGGTATGCCATTAAACCGTCAAGCAGATCAAATCTTTGATGCAATGAGAGTTGCGTTAACTGAACATAAAAAGATTGGTTTTATGACTGGTCTTGAACTTAGATATCAAAAAGGTGATGTATTACCGTTTGATATGAACAACCAAGTCGTCCAAGGTTTACGTGAGATTACAGCTAAACAAGATGAATATTTTAACACTTTAAAGCAACTAGCAAAAGGTGGTAAAAAACAACAAATCATTGATCTTATAGAACTTCACCAGTTATCTGGAGGTAAAGTAAGGACACTTGACCATATACATACCTATCTTGAAGCTCAGTTAAAAGGTGGTAGAATGGATGGACAGAATATAACAGGTCGCTGGAGAACAGAAGCCCGTTCAGTATTCTATAATTCTATCCTTAGTTCTATTAAAACTCCTGTTAAAGCTATTGCTGGTACTAATCTAATCGCTTTATTACGTCCACTACAAGCTGGCTTTGGTGCTGTTTGGAGAGGAGATAAGAAAGAGATGTTAATAGCAGCAGCTCAACTTGATGCTCTTGGTAAAGCATGGGCTGAAGGTTTTGAGATGTTTAAACATAACTGGGATTTAGGTGTAAATCGTAAAGCTCAGTCATATGTAGGTAAGTTTGATTTTGAAAAAGATATAGAACAATGGAAAGGATTAAAAAACTTCTATGATAAATATGGTAGTCCTCAAGAACAAGCTGCATATAATTCTATAGATTGGGTTGTAGATTTAAATAATAACCCTTGGATGAGATATAGTCAGAATGGTATGGGGGCTGGAGATGCTTTAGCTAGGACTATTATCGGTCGTTTTGAAATGCGAGCAAAAGCTGCTAGAGCTGCTATAGAAAGTGGAGTTGATATAGATGATGTCCGTGCATGGGCAGATATGAATGAAGAGTTATTCCGTAAGGATGTATTTAAAAAGGATCAATACGGTAAATACATTGTCTCTGATAAAGCAGCAAGATTAGCAGGTGATGAAGCTGCTATGACTAAAGCTTTAGAAGGTAACCTTGCAGGTTTAGAACAGATATCTCGTGCTACAGGTATGAGAGCTTTCTTCCCATTTGTAAGAACAGGATTTAATGCATTAAGTTTATCTTGGCAACATACATCGTTATCTATGTTCTCTGATAAATTCCATGATATAATGAATGGACAGAATCTTGTTAAATATGGAATCAAGAATTCAGATGAATTAGCTTCAGCTCAAGCTTTAATGAGTGGACGTATGGCAATGGGTAATACTCTTGTTGGTATGGGTGTTCTTGCAGCTTTAACAGGTAATATGACAGGTTCATATCCACCAGATAAAGAGACTAGAGACTTATGGAGGTTAGAAGGTATACAACCAGATTCATTTAAGTTTGGTAATGTATATGTTTCTTATAAAGATATTGAACCTTTTAATACTTTATTCACAGCTACAGCTAATATCATGAATTATCAGCACGTTTTAGGTGAGGATATAAGAGATGATATGCTTAGTAAAGTAGCCTTTATGTTTACAGCTGTAATAGTTGATAAATCCATGTTAGCTGGTGTAGAAGATTTAGCTGCAGTTATAAATGCTGATACTGCTCAAGGTAAAGCTGGTAGACTTACAGCTAAATATGTCAGATCACACTTACCTTATGCTGGTTTATTAGCACAAGTAGGTAATATTATGGATGCTAACAAGAAAGAAGCAAATACTTTCTGGGAGCAAATCATACAACGAGATCTTGCATTTAAGTCTGCTTTACCTCCTACATACGATATCTATAGTAAAGATCGTACTGGTGTACCTTTTGTATGGCCTACAAACCCACTACTTAGATTTATCAATTCTGTTTCTCCTGTTGCTATTAATTATGTAGAAGGGGATATTGTAAAATCTGGTCTTGCTGAAATGAGTTATGACCTACCTAACGTTTTATCAACTTATAAAGGTGTACGTTTAAACTCTTATCAGAGATCAGAATTACAAAAGTATATGCAGATGACTAATCTACGTAGAGATTTAGAACATCTTATGAGACCAAATGGTAGATGGCGTAAAGGACTAGATGAATATAAAAATAGAGGGTTAAGACAAGCTGATGGTTTTAAACTAACAGAGCAACAATTTTATTTAGATGTACATAGAATACATTTAAGATATAAAAAGGAAGCTATAGCAAAGATGTTAGAATCAAACCCTGACGTAGCTAAGAGTATCCTAGAACAGGCTAGAAAGAAATCTATAAGTCAATCAGGTAATTATGCTAGGATTGACTATTTGATAAAAGAGTTTCCAAAATAAGCACCGTACTTATACATTGATTATCAATGGCAGTTAAAACAACACATACATTTAATGCCGTAGGAAGTGGAGGACAAGGAACAACGTCCTTCACTAACTTTGGTATACAACTGAATAATGAAAATGATTTAGATGTATATGTAACACTGTCAGGAGGAACTAGAGTCTTACAGTATCTGCAGTCTACTGCTAGTACTGCGGACTCTAACCATCCACAGGTTAACGATACAACTGGATTATACTTTCCTGCTGTAAGCAGCGGGACAAGTCTTACAAACTATACAATTTCTGCCGATCTCAATACTATTACATTTAATGCTGCTTTAGCTAGCGGTGCTGTAGTAACGGTTGAACGTAGAACAAGGGATGCTTCAAGTAATTATACTAATTTTGCTGGTGGAAGTACTATTAGATCAACAGATCTGAATAATGCATTTGATGAATCTAACTTCACTGCACAAGAAGCAAGGAATAAAACATTTGATTTAGAAAGAAAGCTATTTGATGGTGCTTCGAGTACATCTATTAAGACTAAACTGGATGGTATTGAAGCAAATGCCACAGCAGATCAGACTGATGCTGAAATAAGAACAGCAGTAGGTAATGCATCAGATAGTAATGTATTCACAGATGCTGAGAAAACTAAACTAGCAGGTATAGCAACAGCAGCTACAGGAGATCAATCAGCGGCTGACATAAGAACTTTAGTAGAATCAGCATCTGACAGTAATGTATTTACAGATGCTGATCATACTAAGTTAAATGGTATAGAAGATAATGCTACAGCTGACCAAACTGATGCTCAGATAAGAGCTGCTGTAGAGGCAGCTAGTGATTCTAACGTATTCACTGATGCAGATCATACTAAGTTAAACGCTATTGAAGATAGTGCTACAGCAGATCAAACAGCAGCTGAAATAAGAACTCTTGTAGGTTCAGCTTCTGATAGTAATGTTTATGTAGATACACACAATGCTTTAGTCGGTGGTATTACAGCTAGTGCATCTGAACTTAATAAATTAGATGGTGTAACAGCGTCTACTACTGATTTAAACCAAGTAGCAGGGTTAGCTAAAGAAACAACTATTACTGATAATGACGCTAAATTCCCTACATCAGGAGCTGTTGTTGATTATGTAGCAGCACAGTTAGCACCTGTTGGTGGTCTTGAAGTTATAGCAACAGATGCTGCATTCCCTAACACTCAACCAGCAGCTGGTGTTGTAATTAGTATAGCAGATGCTGGTGGTCTTGTTGTTGATGGTTCTGGTAGTAGCACAACAGGTAGAACTGTAGGTGGTTCGACAGTAACAATTAATAATATTAACTCTCAGTTTAATAGCTCTACTATAACTAATGGTGTGGCTATGATGGTCAGTTCTACTGGCTCTAGTCAAACTTATAACTACCATAAAGCTACTTTAAGAGAGCAAGATATAACAAGTATCAGTACAGATATTGAGGATTTTGGTAATAGATATAGAGTAGGAGCTTCCAACCCAACTTCTAATAATGATGACGGAGACTTATTCTTTAATACTACATCAGCTAAAATGCTGGTATGGAATGCAGATGCTGGTGGTAGCTGGGATGAAGTTCAATCAGTTGGTAACTTCTATATAAATACAATATCTTCATATAGTGGAACAGGAGGAAATAGTGCAACACTTAATGGATCAGCTTATAGATTCGTCTTATCTAATGCTCCTACATACGCACAGCAACTTATTGTTAGCGTCAATGGAGTCCTTCAAAAACCTAACGCTGGAACAAGTCAGCCATCCGAGGGGTTCGTTATTGATGGCTCTAGTATCATTTTTGCCAGTGCTCCTCCTTCCGGTGCTGATTACTTTATCATCACGATCGGAGCAGCCGTAAATATTGGTGCACCTAGTGATGACAGTGTAGGTGCAGATGCAATGATAGATGGTGCGATTGTTAACGCTGCTGTTAATACTAATGCAAATATTGCAGGTAGTAAGTTAGCAGATGACTCAATTGCAGAAGTTAAGTTAGATATACATAATGCTCCTAGTGGAACTGATAAATTCCTTAAATATACCAGCAATGGTATGGAATGGGTAGTACCTAGTTATACTACTAATACTCAATTATCTAATGCAGAAGTTAGAGCAGCTGTAGAAGCTGCTAGTGATAGCAATGTATTTACTGACGCAGATCATACTAAACTTAATGGAATTGCAGCCTCAGCTAATAACTATGTACACCCTAATCACTCAGGTGAAGTAACATCAACAGCTGATGGAGCTACTGTTATTGCAGATGATGTAGTAGATGAAGCTAATCTTAAAATTAGTAATGCTGGATCTAACGGACAATTCCTATCTAAACAGTCTGGTAATACAGGTGGTCTTACATGGGCTAGTGTAACATCTACACCTGAAGGTACAGCAATACTTTCAACAGGTGAATCAGGTGGAGCTAAATATCTACGAGAAGATGGTGATGGAAGTTGCTCATGGCAATCCGTACCAGCTGGAGTAGGTGGTGCTAGTGGTGTAGACTTTAATGATACAGTTAAAGCTAGATGGGGTACAGGTAATGATTTAGAGATCTACCATGATGGGACACATAGCTATATCAATAATTCTACAGGTTATTTAATACTTAAAGATAGTCAAGTACAAATTGAGACTGGTAATTTCTATGTTAAAAATTATGCCTCAGATGAATTTATAATTAAAGGTATACCTGATGGAGCCGTAGAACTCTACCATGACAACTCTAAGAAATTAGAAACCACTGCAACTGGAGCTACAGTTTCAGGTTCAACACAAGCAACAGGATACGAATCACCCGCAACAGTAGCAGCCAACTGGTCGATAGGCGCTAATAACAATGCAATGTTTCCGGGTCCAATGACAGTCGCTTCAGGCGTCACTGTTACTGTCCCTGCAAATAGAACACTTACAATAGTTTAAAATGGCAGTAACAATTAATGGCTCTACAGGGATAGAGTATGACGATAACGTCAAACATGTTTTAGGAACTGGTGATGATTTAGAGATATACCATGATGCAACTAATTCATATATTTCAAATAGTACTGGGCAGTTAAATATAGAAGGTGGTAGTGGTGGTATTGATCTAATTAAAGGGACTTATGCATCTGGCGAATGGATGTTAAGAGCTATCGCAGATGGTGCTATTGAACTCTACCATAATGGTACAAAGCAATTTGAGACAGTTTCAGGTGGCTGCCAATTTATAAATGATGTTAAGTTTGATAATAATACAACCGGTGGTGCTGATGCTTTCTGGGATAGTTCCGATGGTGACTTTATGCATTATGACGGTGCTAAAGCCTCTTGGGGTAATGACTCAGATTTACAAATCTACCATGATGGATCTCACTCATATATAAAAGATACAGGAACGGGACGTTTAATTCTAGCTAGTGATATACTTGAGTTTAGAAATGCTGCAAGTAATGAAACTACAGCAGCATTTGTTGAAAATGGAGCCGTAGAACTGTACTATGATAATGCTAAGAAATTTGAGACTGAATCCGGTGGAGCTAAAGTTAATGGCAATTTAACAGTACGTTCAGGTACATCTAGCCAAATAAATTTCTATGATGATTCTACACATACGATAACTAATTATACCAGTAGTGTTCATTTACGTTGGTGGGATCAACCGGGAAGTGATGTAATAATGTCACTAGAGAATGATGGAGATCTAAGAATTGATGGTAGTTATAATACAGGTGGTCTTGATTATGCTGAATATTTTGAATCTACAGATGGTAGCGCTATTGCTGTTGGAACAACTGTTGTCTTAGACAATGGAAAGGTTAGAGCCGCCACAGGTTCTGAAACACCTATTGGAGTTATTAGACCTAAAACAAGTGGTACTTCTGTTACAGGTGGTCTTAATGAATTCAACTGGCAAGGTAAATATCTAACAGATGATTATGATGGTCTACTTGTAGAAAATGCAACTTTCTGTACTTGGGAAGAAGGACAGGAACACAAACAATGTTGGAAAGATAGACCTCCTACAGGCGTAACGATACCTGATGATGCTGTTGAAATAACAAGGTCAAGGAAGAAATTAAATCCATCCTATGATGCATCTAAGACTTATGTACCTAGATCTGAAAGAGTTGAATGGAATTGTGTTGGCTTATTAGGTCAGATCCCTATTACTAAGGGACAACCAACCTCTATTAATTGGATTAAAATGAAAGAAAGAAGTTCCACCGTAGAATTATGGATGGTTAAATAATGAGTGAATTAAAATTACCCGCCGCAAGTGGCGGAGGATCGATCTCGATTAAGGGACCAGCTTCATCAGGAAGTGATACAGATTTATTAGATACAAGTGGAAATTTAAATATTACAGGTCAATTAAC
>VTLG01004498.1_pt1 | contig 19714 bp, 33 predicted proteins | sample 4694571 | NCBI WGS metagenome assembly VTLG01 (sample SAMN12604809, study PRJNA352737) | marine metagenome | biome: ENVO:00000447; feature: ENVO:00000209|ENVO:00000569|ENVO:01000036; material: ENVO:00002151; isolation source: viral sequences binned using virsorter ...
ATGAACCAAAAGGCAAAGATTGTAGACCAAGCTAGACAGCACGGTTTGAAAGACAAAAACTTTGCATGGACACGGCGAGTGATTGCATTGATTTGTGTAATTACAATTGTGTGTGTTCCCTTTGCGGCTCCCTTCTTAGGTATACCAATTCTTGTAAGTGAAACACAGGAAGGTGGATTCTCGATTCCCTTTATTTGGGAGTCAACAACAAACGTAGTGTGGACAGAAGTACAGGGCATACCACTTGCACCGATGTATCTTCATACACTAGCAGCCATAGTGAGTTTTTACTTTGGCTCAAGTGCCGCAAGATAACCATATGAGAGAATAGAATGGCTAGAAAAAAATCTAACATGAAAGGTTTAACCATCAAAGGTGGACATAAGCGCCCAACCAAATCGGGTGCAGGTATGACTGCTAAAGGAGTAAAAAAATATCGTCAACAAAATCCCGGTAGTAAGTTAAAGACTGCTGTTACAGAAAAAAACCCTCGCACTAAGTCAAGGGCTGCTAGACGGAAGAGTTATTGTGCTCGGTCTGCTGGACAAATGAAGAAGTTTCCTAAAGCAGCTAAGAACCCTAACAGCAGACTTCGCCAAGCTCGTAAAAGATGGAGGTGCAAATAATGGCAAAAGCTAAGAGTAGAGTAAACCAAGCGGGAAACTATACTAAACCTACTATGAGAAAAAATCTGTTTTCAAAAATTAAAGCCGGGTCCAAGGGAGGTAATCCAGGGCAATGGTCGGCACGAAAAGCCCAGTTGCTTGCGACTCAGTATAAAAAGGCTGGAGGAGGATACAGAAACTAGATGGCATACGGTGATAAATTGCTCGATCATTACGAGAATCCAAGAAACATCGGATCGATGGATAAGGATTCAGCAAATGTCGGAACCGGCCTAGTTGGAGCACCGGCCTGTGGTGACGTGATGAAGCTACAAATTCGAGTGAGTAACGATGGAGTAATTGAGGATGCCAAGTTCAAGACCTTTGGGTGTGGCTCCGCAATCGCTTCATCTAGCCTTGTGACAGAGTGGGTAAAGGGCAAATCTCTGGAGGAGGCTGGTACAATAAAAAATACTCAAATAGCACAGCACCTTGCTTTACCACCAGTCAAAATTCATTGCTCTGTTTTAGCAGAGGACGCAATCAAAGCAGCGATAGCGGATTATTTAAATGGCCCTTAAAAAATCACAACAGTCTCTAAAGAAATGGACACAGCAAAAATGGCGAACGAAGTCAGGCAAGCCTTCCAAACAAACCGGAGAGCGTTACCTGCCAACGAAAGCCATTAAAGCCTTGTCTTCTCAAGAGTATGCCGCAACTACTAAGGCTAAACGAAAAGGCAAACAAGCTGGAAAGCAGTTTGTCAAACAACCAAAGAGCATTGCGGCAAAAACCAAGCGGTTTAGGACTTAATTACTTTGATTAACCTCTATAAGAACTCCATCTATAACCCTTAGATTTACAGTACCAGTGTAGGGAGTGGTAATGGGGTTAGAAAATATTTTGTAATACAGGCCATCTGATCGTAACTCTAGATCGGTAAACATGGTTAGGTGAGACGGGTCCATGACTTCCGTGTGTGAAACTATGTTATGCACACAGTCATTTTCTTCCCATAGGGAATGGACAAGCGCCGATATGGCAGCTACTCCTATTATTACTAGACCCACTATTGCAATATCTTTAATTTTCATTGAAGTCACTCCTACCTTTTAAATTGTGCTTGTAAATAATCTAGTAGCCATTTGTTGTCTCGAAAGACTTGTGAAAGATAGTTTGCAGCATTGTAAATAAACTTTTCTTCTGTCTCTTCCTCTGCTAGCACACCCCCTTTCTGCGTTTCTCCAATGTCGTTCACGATAACGTGAAGTAGTTCATGTAAAACAGTATTGACTTCATCGAGAGGCTGTTGCTGGGCTTGTATCTCAATTCTATTCTGCTTCGGTAAAAACTGGCCGTAGTCACTAGACCCAATATTCTCATTTATAAAATCAGGCTTAATAACACGGATAGAAATATCTCGATACCCAACTTTAAGCGTTCGATTATGTAACCTAATCTTTTTTGCAACGGAAGGCTTCTGGCCTTCTTTTTTTGTGACAAAATCTAATGCCTCTTGTTCGAGTTTACTTATCATTTATCTTATCCAAGTTCTCAAAGTATGCCTTGTTAAATCCTCTATCCCACTCCTTATAGAAGGAGGAACCAATCTTGTACGGATTAATGATCCTTCCAGTGTGGAATGCCCGATACCCCTTTTCCATTTGAATACGCAATGGAGGGTGCCGTTCTTTGATTTTCATTTGCTTACTCCTCATTACTGAGTGGCTGCTATTGGTGTAGGAAAATCTACAATCTCACAACTATTCGCTGTGCAAGCAAATTCTTGTGAGCCAGTTGTTCTATCCTCCTGTTCGTAAGTGGCAAACAATTCCCAGTGTACTTCCTTTGGCATTGAAAGTAAAGCCTCATGCCATTTTGCTTTTGATACATCCTGGTAAGGAGCTTGCTTATAGATGTGCTCAGTCATTGGTAGAAAACTAATGCCAGACATTGAATCAAAGTTTTCGTACACAAAGTTTGCAATCTGCAACCATTCATTTTCTTTGACACTGATGGTGATAGAGGGCTTATGCTCACACCAATTGTCTGCATATATTTTCCACAGAGTTAGATGCTCTATCGCAGTAATGTCTTTGCGAGTTATTGCCCCTTCGGGAGCAGCGATAGGAAAAGAAAAGACTACGGTGCTACCTGGCTTTTCTACTGCATCCTCATGGGGAAATCCTTGGTCAATTAAAAACTGGGTCAGTGGGTCTTTCTTATCGGCACGAATGGTCCGAATGTAGTATTGATTGTGGCGAGGGTGTATGCCACTAGAAGCATCTACAAGTTGGCTGACGGTACCTGAAGGCTTAACACAAGTGATAGCAGCGGACGGCTCAATGTCCAGTTTCTTTGCCCATTCCTCATTGACCGCAACGGCATGTAGTCGTAGCTCAGTTAATATAGCTGCAAGATCATCGTCCGTCTTATTGGACATTAGCTCGTTGTCCATAATGCCGGTTAGGCTAACCCCCAGTAGACGTTCTTCTTCTGTGTTTCTACGCCAATGCCGACTCAATCCCTTGAAGTCAGTAAAGCAAGACTGAATCGTACCTAAGATAGTGGCAAACTCAATCTTCTTTTTCAGAGTATCAATGGTGTCAGACGCACGAACTACTACCTCACTGAGATTACAAAACTGCTTTGGGCGTAGAATGATTTCACTACACGGGTTAGTTCCATAATCAATGTGTGGATCTCTGCGATCATAGCGAGCCGCTTGAGCTTGTGCAGACTTACGGTTAAAGATACCCCGTTCTCCAGACTTACTATCGTACAGAGCTAGAAACTCCCGCATAAATGTTCCAATGTCAGGCTTCTCAGTGAAGCAGACACTATTGTTAGCAAGTGCTCGTTGAGGCTCTGTCTCCCACCAGGAACCAGACTTTGCATGGCGCATACGATCATCCGATAGATTAGACAAACTAATGAGTGCGCTTCTACGCACACCACCTACCACCACTACATCAGCTACTTTGCAGATAATATCGTGGCACTCTATCGAGCATAGCTTACGACCGGCAGCCTTTCTAAACGCATTGACAGTAAATACAAATAGCTCATGTAGTGGGTCAGGTCCAGAAGCCCTGCCACCAAATGTATTTAACTTGGCTCCTGCTGGACGTACCCGTGACATATCCCATTGAGGGACCATTCCAGCGTACAATAGGTTAATCAGTTCCTTGTAGCTCTTGTACCAGCCTTCTTTACTATCTTGAACAATGATTGTGGTTTCACTCTCTTCAAAAATATCAGGTATCTTAGGGAGTTCATTTGTGTACTGGCGTTCCACGCTAAAGCCTACACCTGTACCGTGCATCAGAATATAAAGGCATTCATCGAAAGCTCTGGGGCTGTCAATCGGAAGATAGGCACAATTGTAAGCAGCTATGTGATTGCGTTCCAGTGCGGGGCCAGCCGTCATCATTGCTCGCATACTAGGCATAACATTTAATGTGCGAATAGCCGTATACAACTCAGGATAGACTTCCGGGCTAATGGACACACCATGCTTCTCTGTAATAAACTTCTGATAGAAGCTCAACAGGCGATCAGCCGTTTCATCCCAAGTTTCACGTCGTCCTTCTTCATCCAGCCATCTAGCGTATCGAGATACAGCTATAATATTCTGATAGTCACTCATTTGTTCACTCATTTAGTTGTCCTCCGGTACATTTTATCTTTAAATTCACAAGCGTCGTTCCCATGAGGTGCTGAACTAATTCTTCAAACATATCAGTCAGTTCCTCTGTGGGATCACCGTCTATAGGCATCATAAACTCTTCGGGGTCTAGCTCCAAAGTTATGGAAATTCTAGCTTTTGTCTTGCCTAATATCATTTACTACTCTTTCTAAATACCACTGGGCTTTTTGAAGATCCTCTAAGCCGTTCTTATATCGTTCTCTCCATGTATACTTTAAGACGTTTCCCTTACAGTATCCACGAAATTCGTCATCTGTCAATGTCGCTCGAATAGCGTCAATACATTCTACTCCATGTTTGTTATAGTGCTTGGGGTGATTGACCATATCTTCCATGGTAGGTAAGAAGTATTGTTCTGGGTCTTTCTCCTGTTGCTTTTGTTGGGCAACTTGAGCAGCGATGGTACCTATATCTGCTGCACGAGTTTTTGTATCTCGTACCTTTTTCTCAAGGTCTGTCCACTTGTTGTTGGGAGCCTTTGCCTCTTGGCCTTCTACATAATGGGGCATTACGCATTTCCTTTCGTGTCACTGGCTAAGGTTAAAATATTGTCTGCGTACCCTGTAAAGGATTCTGGAACAGGAGTAATGAGGTGCCTTTGAGCATAAACTTGAATAATCTCACGCAAAAAACTATTTTCTTCCATTGCTGGAATAGATGCTGCTGCACAGTTACACAAGGTAATCATGGCCGTAAATTCCTCCTCCGATAGAGAAGAGCTATCTTCGTCCGCAACAATGCCTACTTGTACTTCACCTGCCCAGTATTGCAGAGGGTGCGGCTCTTCGTCTATGCCGTTCGTACTTTCTGGTTTGGTATCTTCAAGAACAGGTCTTATAATCAGAAGAAAATCATTTGCTTTTAAATGCTTTTGAATGCTCATACTCGGTCCTCACTTTCTAAGTTTGCTTCGATCAATGTAGGCGGCATAGAAATTAATGTTTCCCTAAGCCATTTTTGTGGAATAACTCTATCACAATATACTATACCGTGTTTCTTACACCATGTCGCATACGAAGTGGCCGACCCTTTTCTCAGTTTTCTACTGCTATTTTCAAAGACCAATCTAATATCCAAGTCAGGATGTTGGTGCTTAATCTCTAAATGTTTACGCCGGTCTGCTGTAGAAAAGAAACCCTTAACCTCTATGATTAAACCATTGTCTAGTACAAAGTCTGGTGTGTAAGAGCGAATGGCAAAATCAATCCACTTAATCTTGATCGTCTCGTACCGTAGGGCGTGTTTAGCTTTTGTAATTTGTTTAGCTATAACAGTTTCCAGGTTTGAGCGATACCCCTTTTTTCTAGCCCTACGATATGCTTTTGAGTCATATCGCATATTTAAATATCGAGTAAGGTAGCATGTTCAACAGGAATGTGAAAAAACTCCTCACCTTTCGGTACATAGCGGTTGGATACTTCCTTGACCGTGGCAATGGTAGATAAAGTTGTCGCTGGAATTTTCCATACTTGTTTACAATCTGCCCTTAGAACATAGAAGGTAAGGTTGCTATTGCCCAATAACTTCTTCTTTCGATACGGTATTCTAATTTCCAGCCAGTCACGAGGCCAATCGTACTTCCATGAGAATTTTATTTCCACTTCAGCGTTGTGTATTTCACCATCTTTTTCCGTGATAATATCACATCTGTACTTTTCTTGTGTGGAAGTGATCGTGTGACCGTCTTCAATTAACAAAGCACTAATAACTTCCTTCGCCTTGGTATCTGATAGATCGTATAACGTCTGGTCAAATCTTTTCTTTACCATGTACTTACCCACCCTCCTAAAAAGATAGGGGGCGAATAACCACCCCCTGTCTCAGTGAACTATGTGCTACTTGTCGATGTAAAATACAACAGGCTTATCCTTAGCCCGACTTACCCGTGAAGGCTCTTCACTCAAACTCTCACCCCAGCAGGCTTTCTTAAAATCACAGAATTTACATTCTGTATCCAGTATGTAGTTGCCTGTGTGTACGCCACGAAACATTTCTTTGATAGGCTTAAAGCATCGAGCAAAGGCATTGTCTTTTAGCTTGGTTACAGTATTCGCTAGTTTAGTCGTTACCTCCTTTGGGTCACTTGCGTATGCTATATACTTAAACTCGCCACTGGAATGGTTGATTACCCACCAGCCTCCGGGCTCGACACCCTTTGCCTGAGCGTAGGTTTGCAATTGTCCAACATAACCAAAACTATCATGCTTTTCAATGTGCTTTCCATCAAGCCATTTGTTGCGGTAACTCCAGGGAGAAGCAGATTTAATATCATCAACTTTATTGTCGAGTATTAAATCATACTCCCCTGAAATAACTTCACCACCGATCTCTGTCTCGACTTTCTCAGGCTCTTCAAATTTGGCTCCTGCCTCTTTCAATAAACCCTTAAAGACGGCCTCTGTAATATCCCCAATCATCATTCGCATGAGAAAATGCGATGCTGGAGGAGTTGCAGCTTCAGGCTTGTTCTTCTGAAACCACAGTTGACAGAGGGATCGGCCAATATTGCTTGCTCGTAATTTAAAGTTTCTCGTGTTCTTGGTCTGGAACTGTCGTCGTACTGCCGCCTCTACATGTTTGACAATACCTTTGATCGTATCGTCTGACATGCCTGCTTTGCCCTTTCGCACGTCTGAAAGGTAGGCATGAACGAGGAGTTCTGCACGATGCTCCATGCTAAGTTACTCGTCTACCGTAATAAAAGAGTCAACGACTTCGGCAGTAAACGGATCAAGCTCTTCGCCTGGAGACTTTTTGTTGTAGGCTTTCATAATGAAGTTGTTGTAGTTCGCAATCCATGTCTGAAAATTAGCTAGTGTCTCACTGTCTTGAGGCTGTGTAATGTCCAGTTCAGTAGTGAAATCTACGGCTGGGACTGGCATATACAGCATATTGCCATTTGCCATAGGAGAACCTGCCGTTGACAATGTGATGTTGTGTTGTGGAAACAGTCGCCCTGCTGTGCTGTACTTCTGCAAGATTTCTCCCATAATCTTAAACGCACTGTTGTTTTCGATTTCCCACACCACCGGAATAGGATCACCTCCAGTGTCAATAGATTTACCGTTGTCATCTACAGGATCATTTAAAGTGACCGTACCAAAAATTGCTCGCACTCTCTTTACAGAGGTAATGAGCTTTCGTGTTTCCTCTGGTAGAGCTTGCCAATCCTTGATGTAGCCAGAGGGCCGACCACAATTAAAGCCACCATCTTCGTCCATTAAATCAGAAGAGGTAAATGCCTTGTAGTCACCTGTAAAGACTGACTTTAGATACCGACCCTTTTTGCCATTTGCACGAGACTCTGCTTGAGAATATGGAAGCCACCGATTAAAGCGAAAGCGTTGCATGTACGGACGAAGAGTTACTGTCTCTGCGTAGGCAAACTTATTCCCATCATCAAATCGGTAAGTTCCACCTGGAACAACTTCCATGTTTCGTTTCTTACCGTCTTGATCTACTGTACCCATGATCGCTTGGTTCCAAATTTTCATGCGGCATAGAGTGTCAACCGACTTAGGAGCGGCACCCTGAATGCCCATGACTTCGGCCATGAGATTGTAGTTTTTTGTGTCAATTGTAGCGATTTGATTGTCCATATTGGCTCCTTTCATAAAACCATCCCATTATATCTGATTCACATTTTAAGTCAAGGGTATTATGTGACATTCATCCAATTAGTTCCTGACTTGCAATCTAAGACTAGTGGCACATCAAAGTCAACCTCAAATTTCTGTAAGAAAACTTCCCTAAGTTGCTGTTCTGCATTGGTAATTGTATCTTTCACTCGTTCCTCCTCGTCTGGATATGTGTCAATGACAATGCTATCGTGAACACTGTTCACAATCACACTTTGTAAATTATTCCTTCGCATATTTTGCTCAACCAAGAGTAGAGTAAGCTGCACAATGTCCGTGGACAGAGATTGCACAGGATAGTTTTTCACAGCGGTAAAATGCGTTATTCCTCCCTGTGGTCTACGCTTGGCATCAGGAAAAGCAAATTGACGACCAGTTGGTGTAGTAACTTTTCCAGTTGCCATTACTTCATCCGCTAACTCCATATGCCAGGCTGCAATTCCTTCGTACTTGCTGGTGAATTGCTGGTAGTAAGAAGCCTCTGCCTGTGTTCTACCATATCCGGTGGCACCAAACAGTGGAGCAAAGGTATGGGCTTTTGCTTCTTGCCGTGTAGTCTTTTGGCCTGCCTTGGTAATAACCTCGGCAGTATAACTATGCACGTCAAACCCTGTTTCTATTTCAGTCTTGGCAAGAATATCGTTGCCTAGAAATGCTGCTGCACGAAACTCAAGCTGGGCAAAGTCTGCCTCAACGATTGTTCCATTCGTCCAACGGGACTTAAATACCTTCTTGATGGGGAATGTGTTGCCCCTTGGCATGTTCTGTAAATTAGGAGAGTCAGAAGCAAGTCTACCTGTAGTAGTACGATGCTGTGCTAGACGAACATGTAGTCTGTGGTCAGGCTTTGTGTAAGTCTCAATGCCCTCGACAAAGGAGGATAGATAGGTATCCAACGCAGACAAACGTCGAATGTTGTGCAAGAATTGTCTGGCTTCTTCCATCTCTCGTCTGCGAGCCACAGCCTCTAGCAACTCCAAGTTCACCTTGTTTGTACTGAATCCGTGGTTTGCAATCCAGCTTGCAGAGGGAGCAGAAAACTTTAAGCCTGCAATACGTTTCTGTGGAAGATACACAATACCTTTGTGATTACACGTTCTACAGATGCGTTTCGCTTTTCCAACTGTTCCATCCTTTTTTACATATAGATTGTAGCCCTTTCCCTGGCAGTCCGCACAAGACACGGCGGTAGTTTTATATATCACGGAGGAATGATCATTGACCGCCACATCAAAGGCAGCCTTTTTCATGTACTTAGTAAAGTTGCCTGCCCATGTTGATTTATCATTTGGGCTTCGACTATAGATCAGTGCACTTAACTGCTCTGGTGAGGACAAGTTGATCGGAGTATCGCCCATTAAATCATGGGCCTGATGCTCTAATGACTTGACCAACTCCTGTCTTTCCTTTTCAAACTCTTCCTTAACCTGGCGTAATGCATCCTTGTCAACAGAGAAACCTCGGTAGTAGATAGTGGCAAGTAAAACACATAGTGTGTTGGTATGGTCTATGATCTGTTGCAAACTAGCAAAGTCACTGGAATACATTTTCTTACGCAGTGCTTTTGCCAACTCTTGCGTTGCCCTAACGTCTGCTAGACAATACTTTTCTAATTCATCCTTATCGATTTGATCTACCGGAACACCCTTACCTAGATGTTCCTTTAATGTTCCCATCTTTTGGTTGTCTAATTGCCAGCGTTCCGCTACAGCATCAAGTGATAGCGGCGACTTCAATCCTCGCTGAAACAGATACTCAACCAGCATGGTATCGAATACAGGGCCATTGTAGGTAAACCCTGTGTCCCAGAGCCAGATCAACTCATGTTGGGCATTGTGACAAACGAGAACGGTAGTTTGATCCAATTGCTCCTGCAATAGTCGCTTGGCTTCTGAGGTGTCATTGATTTCCATGTCTGCATGATGAAACCAAAACGAAGATTCCGTACCATCATCCTGCTTTGTGCAAGCCAATACTAACTTATTGCCAGCGGTAAATGGATCAAGTAACAGTTTTCCTGTCTCTGTTCTGGCTGTAGTGTTTTCTAAATCCAGTGTAGTAATCATTTTTCTATGCCTTAAATGTGGCTGTAAGGGGATCGAACATCGTTACTACTCTACCATGCTTGCCTGTCAATTTATTCTTAATCACAAGCCAGTGTCTCTCAGGACTTTCCTCCTCTTGTTGGCCCTCAACCATAGGCGTCTTGGTCAGGCAGAATAGAACGTCAGCTTCACTAGCCTTACCTGTGCGACTACCTTCAAGCATACTCATGTCCACAAATACTTTACCCTCTGCTTCTGCTGAGAGTTGGCTCATGGCGAAGATCGCACACTGGTATTGCTTCGCTAGTATTCTAAATCGAATGTAGGTTGCCTTCAATTGCTCATGCTGGGCAGTGTACTTTCCTTCGGGTAGAAACTTATCGGCCATGTCTGCAATCACAATGTCAGGCTCGTATGCCTTGATTGCTCGCTCAACTCGGTCCAAGTCCCAACCCGTAGCATCGGTAATGTTCAACCGTTCTTTAATCGGATTGAAAAGAGCTTCCGCTTTCTGCCGGTTCTTAACAATCTCTCCGATCTTCATGTTACAGGCAGCCGTGAGGTACCGTGCCGATACTCGATTTGGCATCTCCTCATTTACCAAGACCATAATCTTTGCGCCTTGATGGGCAAACCCATTCTCACCTGCACATAGATAGGCATGGCTAGAAGTCTTACCCGTGTTGGGTCTTGCTGCACCGATAATGATCTGGCCTGCATTTACGCCTGGAACAAGCTGTGCCACACTTGGAATATTCAATTTCCATTGGCAGTCTTGTTCGTTCTGTGACAGCAACGAATCTATGTCCATCTTCTGAAACGAGACTTTTAATGCTGGCATGAAGTTTTCTTCTCTGCGGTCTATAAAATCTAGAACCTTGTGCAAAGAAGTAATCTCGCCATTAGACATCTTAAATGCAATGTCCATTAGCTCATTGGCAGCATCTTCTCGATTGAGTTCTCTCAGTACATCTTGTGCAACTTCCTCATTCAGTGGAGTACAGTTTGCTAGTTTACTAAAGATACTCCGATACACTTCTCGTTGTGCTGTTGTAAGGGTTGGATTTGCCGCCCAGAACAAAGCCTCTACATCAGAGAGGCTAATATCTGTTTCATAATCTACCATAGCCTTGTCGATGGTAGCCTTAACAGACCGGGTTTCTTTACTGCGGAATATCTTTTCTCTTACGAGGCTTTTATTTGCTTTGTAAAACTCTCGAACCGTTAAAGTTCGTAGTAGTGCGTACTCCATTCTATATCTCCGCCATCAATTAGGTTCAGTAAATTCAGCAATCTTGTCCCTCATAAGTACCATATCATTCTTTCGTCTATATTTCAAGTCATCCTCTAATCTAGCAGCAAAGACCTTGTTCTGTGTGTGGCCTCTGGATAGTAACTGGCCTCGTAGTTCCTGAGTAATTTCTAACGTCTTTTTGGCAGCGTCAGGATCAAGAGCTACAATTACCGCTGTATAGCCCTGTAGTTGCTCTACATGGCTTGGAAGTAAAGAGGTACCCAGGAGGGCCATTCCTGTGCAATTGGCGTCTGTTGACCCTGCTACGGCTGCTGAGATGGCATCCTCTACGACAACTGCAACTGTCCCTTCTCCGTAGGTATATGCATAGCCAGATGAGCCATATCTCTTCCACTTTGGTAGCCTCTCAGGTGAGGTGGATCTACCTGTCGCATCTACAATCTCTCCACCATGATAGATGGGAAATACAATGCGAGATTCTGTGAGGTCATAGTAAATATCCCTCTCTGAAATTGGGTAGTCATAGATACTCAGCCATTCTCTAATTTGTGAATGCCCCATAACGACATGTCGGGGTAATGCAAACGGTTCTTGGCTCTCGTGAGTGCTAGAACGAACATGGCCGGACAGGTCACTTACTCGTATGCTGCTTGTCTTGCGTCCTGAGAACTTACATCCAGCCTTGTAGCAGTTAAAAAGAGTACCTTCAATGGTTCGAGTAACAGTAAACGTGTTATCTCCACCGCAAGCAGGGCAATCTCCTCTGTGATGGCCTCCAATCTTTAAGTCAAGCTGTAAAATTCTATCCGCTACGTTCATTTTGACTCCTTAACCAGTGAAATAGGGTCAAAGTTTCGCTTCGCTGCTGCATTTCTAGCTTGATTGGTGTTGATGAGGATGTAGGGAGCTAAACTTTCTCTATTTTTGTGCCCACTGTAAGACATAATCTCTGTCTCGGTACAACCTCTATCGGCAAGATCACTCAACACCGTGCGCCGAATGTCTCGCAATTGCAATTCTCTTGGTAAGTTCGTTGCGTTCATAATTTGTCGAAACACTCTGGCTATATTGTTTTCACTGTAGGGTTTAAGCCTAATTGGATGTGGTACAACCCAATCTTGAAATGCATAGTCTTGTTTTTGGTCCTCCAACATTTGCACAAGATCATCGGATATAGGTATTCCGGCAATTCTCTCTTTGGTCTTTTGAATTACCTCTCGTGTATACAATTTTTCCTTTAGATCATAGTTGATCCAGGTAGACAAGCGAATATCCTCAACACGTTGCCCTAGTTCCACATTAATTCGCACTAGCAAGCCAATATTACGCCATTTGGGTACACTAAATGCCGTTGTTAGAAATTCTCCAAACTGTTCTAGTGTCCAAACTTTGTTTCGGGGTGCGTCTTTAGCTCGCTCGACAAACTGCCAGGGATTTCTGCCCTCTAGCATATCGTACTTGAGCAAGACATTCCAGGCTCGCACTATAATTTGCAAAGTGTAATTAGCAAAGCGTATGCCGTCGCCGGACTGCACACTTTCTAGTATCTTCCAATAAATTTCTTGGCACTTGGCTACTGTTAGCTTGGCAAGCGGTACGTCTCCAACGTATCCATCGTCAATTTTTAGTTCGCATACTCTATTCTGTTGGTAAGCGTATTGTTGTCTTGTTTTCTGGCTTGTGATTTTTTTCTGAAACTCAGGCGTCGTTTGATACAGTTCAAATGCGCCGCTTATAGTTTCGCTTGGCAGTTTCATCGGGATCGTTCCTTTGTAAGTATTGTTCGTGCTTTTCTTTCATCGTGTTCCATTTGGCAAGGGGCAACCTACCTCTCATACGACCCGTAGTATCCGCCGGATCACCAATATGCTTCGTAAATTTAGCCCATTTTCTCCCTTCTTTTACATAAAATGATCTATGGCCGCTTCCAAATCTAGGTAGTTCATTTGTGAGATACATTTCATAGCGTTTGCCGTACTTTTCTTCTTTAATCTTTCTCCACCTGGCGTACTGTTCTGCGGGAGTCTCGTAACTCAACGATTATAAATCCTTTTTTCCGTTACAAAACCCTTATGAAAATCAAGCTGTAAGTAGAGTGTACGATCATCAAAGCGGTTTGTTACTATGTCAATGCTAGAATGGCTAACCTCAAGAAATATTCCCTCTGCCGTCCGCACCATGACAGGTTGGTTCCTCTGTTCCTCAGTCATTTGTGCCAAGGCTTTTATTAAACCAGCATACGTCATTAGTTCACACTTCCTGTTGTTTCAGTAAATGCATTATGTGTCAGGGGCACCCAAAGTTTCAAGGTTTTCTCCATTGCTTCAGCGTACACTCGAATCTCGTACTGAGCATGAGGATCGGATCGTTGAGTAATAAACCTTAGCAAGTTGTGCAAATTTGTTTTCCAATACCATTGAGTGTAAAAATTAAGAGACAGGTTCATTCTTGCTAGTTCACGGGCTAACTTTCCCTCATTCAGCAGATACTCATACGTTTTGTAACTACGTTCTGCATCCTCTCGCAGTAAGTCTTGCACTCGTTGTCCCGCTTCTCTGGAGAGACTATGCCCCCTTCCCTGTCGATTAGAGGAGGATTGCCCCGCAAGATGTTCAAGATCAGGTATATAAAATTCATTGTCGAGTATGGAATACCTGGCAGAGTATTCATTCACGCTGGCAGTACGGTGGCGTATCCACTGGCGAGCCACAAAGATTGGTAGCTTGACATGATATTTGATCTCACACATCTCGAAGGGAGTTGAGTGCTTGTTTCTAATTAGATAATTGATTAGACCAGCATCTTGTCTAACTTTCTTTGTGCCAGTACCATAGGATACTCGTGCTGCCTGCACCACCGCAGTATCATTGCCCATGTAGTCAATGACTCGAATAAACCCATGATCCAACAGTGGCATAGGCTCATACAAAATATTCTCAAGCTCAGAAACAACCGCTCGCCTCGTAAGTTGAGAGTTGTTTCTTTGCTCAAGAATTTCTTGTTGTTGGTATGTGGTAAGGGCCATAACTTTTAATTTAGATAGTACCTCAATAGACCAGCAAAATAAATTAAACCTACGCAAAAATTTAAGAGTATTAAACTTCTATCTAACCAAAGTATTCCTACCATAAACCAAAACACTCCACCCGAAGTGGACAATATTAAGTTAAGAGGAAACAACTCTAACGAAGTACAAGCTGCGCCCGTTAGAATACATATTGTGCCAGCCCATTTCAGATACCAACTAAGGCCAGTTGACGGAGTAACTTTAGTTCGTCGTTTGAACATTCCACCAGTCTGGTGCTGGAGTACCCTTATCCCACCTGGCAAACTTTGCTTTTGCTCCTCGGTAATAATTTCGGTATGCTTCTATAGGATTATTAGCTGCTTTGTACTCGTAGGGCATACATTGTGGGTGAGCAATAAATCGAGACTCCTCATTATCCATAATGAAGGGCAGCAACCATATGCGGGAAAATGGCTTTACCGCTTCAATCACCTGCTGGCATTTGTGTACTTTGGAGTATCGCTTTGTGTACTCTTTGCACAACGCCATACCATGCCGCCACAACCAATTGTAATTAGGATTCTTATCGCCTGCCCACACAGTGCAGGGGTGATTTTTATATGCCTCTTTGTATGGCACTTTGTCACCATACCCGTATCTATGCCACACAGAACACAGCATCTGTGCCGTTTCCAATGGCATTTTCACAACGTGTTTGTCGCACAAAGATTGTGCCGCAACTACAGGATCAGCGTGGACTATAAATATGTTCACTGTAAACATCCTCCGCAAATGGTATTTGTGATCGCTGCGCCCATGACATACAGTAAGTATCCAAATACGACTATAGAGGGGAGCAGTGTAACTTTCCATACGCTCTTCATTGCTTTATGTCACCATCCCTTGTCTTAGCCTTACGAATACGTTGCAAGCGGCGTAGCTTTGCCCTGTGTCTCGCTTTATGTTTCCTATAAATTTCCTCCGGTAGTTCCTCTCTTGGCACGGGATTGTACTTTAGCTCCCGCTTTTTGTTAAATCTAGTCATCGTCCAACTTACTTTCCGTCATTATACACAAGTCGGGATAGAGTTGCCAGTCTCCGTTCAACGTCACCCAAGCGGTTGTCTACATTTTCAATGGTCTTTTCCATCGTAGCTAGTGTTGTTAGCGTTCTATTACCTAGCTCCTGGCGATCTTCTCTTAAAATATCTTTCACTTCGTACTCAATTAACTCCTGTAGCAAGTCGTAAAATTTCTCTTTAACCATTTAATTTCTCCATCGATTAAGAGGAATGGCAGGCACAAAGGGGAGAACATACCTCTGCACCTGCCATTCTTACCCGGCAAGATTACGCAACGAGTCGTTGCTCAAGATCCCCAAATCTAATGAGGTCTTTCCAGGCCGACCCTCGCACTAAGGTCTGAGCCTCTTTCTCTTGCCGTACTGCACGTTGACCAACATCACCCCGTATGCTGTCGGTATCAACGTGGGTTCCATAATGGGTAATAGCATTGTACAAGGCCCATGCATTGTCTCCCATAGTGGCCCTGTAAGTATCGTTCAGTGCGAGCATTCTATTTAGCCACTTCTTATTAATCTTTGTTTCCCGCTTGGTTCGGGTTACGCACAACTTGCGGGATAGAAAGTCCTCCGCAATTGAGGGGTGAATGAACACTTCCCGCATATGCTTAAAGGCATGGGTATCTTGGCGTAGTTCTAGCGGCCAGGTAGATGCGACCGTTGCAATGCGCTCAGGGTCTGTACCTACAGTGTGCTTAAACTTAGCAGATGTACTCTCAGCCATTCTCCATAAACCATTGAGGCAGGCCAGTCTAATATTATATACCGACACTTCGTACTTCAACGATCCATCCAAGCTATTTAAGACACCAATACCCAGGGCCATAGCTTCACCCATGATATTAGATACATCTTCGTTTGGAATTGTAATAACGGCCTTCATGGCAGCGCCATGCCTAATGTTGGTAAACTTTACAGTAGCTTTTGAGAGATCAATACCAGACATCTCAATGCCTTCGATCAATGGCTCCCAGAAGTGATTATAATCATGGGCTACATATTGTCCACCAACAATTGATATTGGTTCATTTGTTCTACGATTTACAACAAACTGTCCGTCCTTCTTAGGTAGTTCCTTCCCATTGTGGTAGATAGGCTCAAGCCCTACGGGAAAGTTCATTGTGTCGGGTAGTGCGAGTGAATCAGATGGCCTGTAAATTGTGGTGCCATACGATGGATTATCTAACATGATATTCTCTGTCCCTCATCTTGAGTATGGTTCATACTATTATATGGTTTTCGATTATGCAACAGTTATTTGTCTGCATCATCATACTCATCAATGTTTTCTTCTCCTAGAGCTTCTTCCAGCCTATGCTTATACAACGATACAAGAGCGTGTAGCTTTTGGTTCTCTGTTTCCAGAGACTTGACATAATTTGTATACTCGTACTGCTCGATGATTGGCATTGCTCGGTTCCTTCTAAAACTGCTTCAGATATGTGTGACCACTCAAAATAGTGGTTACAACCATAGAGTTAGCCCAGTCCGGTTTACGCATTCTCTTATGCGGGTAGTAGTAGGTAGCACCGTGTACTAAATCACGTACTATAATATCTTGGGATATTCCTAAGCGATTGAGTTGTGTCCATGTAGCAGCCCCATCATAGGTCGCAGCAAAGTCTTTGTAAGGCTTATAGGCTGTCAGGACATTCTTAACAACTTCCTGCCAGGCGTGCAAGTCTCGAATTTCGTCTGTCTTTCCATCCCAATACCAGTTAAATTGTTTGGCAGCATTTGGCTCCATAATTACATCACATATGTCCGGTGGATGCAAGGGCGACAAGACTCGGTTCATCACCACCTGTGTCACTGCTATCTGTTCGTTCTTACCTTCGCCCCGTGCTCCGTGATAGGCATTTGCTGAGAGGCAATATATGTCCTCAAAATCTGTCATATTGAGCAGGGATAAATTGCCTAACTCACTATGCCCACCCCCATAAAAGAATAACATTCCCATCAACATGTACGCAGCAGACCATGTAAGTTCAATCATTCTACTCTTCCTCTAGGTAGACATATCCTCGGTCCAAAATATCTAACGCAGGAGTTCGTACCTTGTCAATAGAAAAGTAATGCCCTTTGCTATCTCGTACCATTACTTTTTGATTGCGATGAACTCGTGACATCTTTGCGATTCTATCTTCCAGTTCTGCATATGTCATGCCTCGCTGGTATGCAAAATCTAACATTAGTCTTCCTTCGCCATGTTTCTTGCCACTGTCTCACGTTCCACAGTCATAGAGCCTTGTGATTGGGACTCTTCATTCTGAGGGTTGTAAGTCTCATACAGATTATTACGAGCTAGAAAGTCTCGAATATACTGGCGTGGGTCACGCTTCTTAGATTTCTTAGCCATGTTTTAGCCCTCCTTATCGGCCTGGTTATCTTCGTGGCGTTGGTCATCACGTCGCCTATCGGCTCGCTGCTCCTCATATGCTACATCATCCCGCTTCACTTCCATTGACTTTTGCAGCACCAGAACGGCATCCTGGGGAAGATCATACGGACGTAGATCAGAATCCCGTTGGGTTTTAAGTCTATCGTCACGCCGGTTCTGTTCCCGGATCATATCGTCCTCGGCATCTAGTCTCAGATTGCGAGCCTTGCGCTCATTTAATCGGGTGAGACCCTCAATTAACCCTGAAATTACAGGAACTTTTATATTCATCCTCGGTATTCCTTTACAATTTTCCAACTAAAATAGATAGCCCCTACAAAGCTACCGCTAAATAATACTAGGGCTAGCGTCATCATCCCCATCAACCACAGATTCAGTACGGTGTCCATTGCCATTTGTAATTTTCTCCTGTGCTACATGTATATGCTTACATAGGCTTATGTAGTATTTTAGATAAGAAGTAAACATAGTCTATGTATCGTTTCTATGTATCTATATATAACCTTTTTTCGGTAGGCTGTCAATCCTATTTCTGTAGTTAATAAGTTTTTCTAGTAGAGTGTTGCAAAATAGATGCAGTATATCTGCCTGTTGTCCGCATCCCCATCATCATCACCATCATCAGCAAAATGTCCGCACCCCCATCGTGATAAGTCCCAGCCACTGTTGCTTTTCTGCAACACTGTCTGTTTCTTACAACACTGTGGTTTCTATGCAACACATACCCGGCGGGACTACCCAAGGCCCATATCGTGGGTGATTCCTAACTCCATGGCGTAGTGTAGAGCGCACAATAGAGTCCGGCGCTCGGATATGTCCGCCTTATTTTCACAGCCCGGCTTGTCGCAAGGTGGGCGCAATTCGTGAAAGCCAGCGCTCCGGTATGCTTTAGCAATTCGTCGATCTAGAATGCGCTGCTTTCTGGCAAGCGCAGCCGCTTGATCCTTCTTGGACATGTTCCTACATCCTCCCAGTCTGGACTACAAAGCCGCTGGTATCTTTCCGGGCTGGACCCTTGGCCCGTAAACCGACCACGACGCCCAAGGGATCAGCAAAGCGGTTGTCGTGAGTGTCACCGTCTATGACTGGCAGCCCGTGCCACGATGCAGGCAATTTCTTGCCTTTCTTTGTGTCAAATACTACGGCCAAGTTTGCACCCTGGACTGCTTCCCTCATTAGCTCCTCGTTTATCTCGTTACGGGAGAAGGTTAGGCGATAGGCCGCAGTAGATACCCTGAATGGGTTCTTAGTATAATCATAGAAGATAACGGCGGGGAAGAGTGTCCACAATTCAGGAAAGGTCTTTTCCCAGGGAATATCTGACAACGTATTAAGACGGACGGCTGGCGTGGCATTCTTGCGTTTGGCCGCTCGGACGTGGGCCTTCAACTCTTTGATCAACTGAGCCTTGAAAGCTTCCCGATGCTCGAACCAAACAAGAGTCCGGGCGATGCGGGCAACGTGGGGATAGTGTATACGCTCCCCATTGGCGGCAGTCTGCACCATATGCCTTTGGCTTAAGCCGGTATCGTTGAGACACTTTTGAGCGCAACTGCTAGCGGCGGAGCATGTATTGTAACCGCTGGCAAATGATGGGGCCAACTGTAGGCCAGTTGTCAATACCTTGTTGGCCGCATTAATCTTTTCTAGCTTCGGGTTCGTCGTTAGTAGTTTCGTCCCGAATGCCTTCCAATCAAAAGCCCCGGAAGCCGTGGCCCGATCAATCTTCGCCCGTGCTTGCTTGCGAGACGTAAGAGTGAGTGGGTCGGTATCAAAGTAACTCCGGTTGGCTTTATTATGCCCGGCTTGGGCGGTCGTAAACTCTCGAATTGAGGTCACTTGCGTTCTCCATTGCAAAGGGGTGAGGGCAGCAAAGGAATGGGGGCACTCGATTGGATCAAGCGCCCCCATGGGTTAGAGTGTGTAGACTCTCGTTTGCCTTGTCCGGTTGTTCTCGATTAGCAACATCAAGTG
>VTLG01007144.1_pt1 | contig 19712 bp, 29 predicted proteins | sample 4694571 | NCBI WGS metagenome assembly VTLG01 (sample SAMN12604809, study PRJNA352737) | marine metagenome | biome: ENVO:00000447; feature: ENVO:00000209|ENVO:00000569|ENVO:01000036; material: ENVO:00002151; isolation source: viral sequences binned using virsorter ...
ATGAGATTACTTCGTGTTGAAAGAGATGCAAAACTTACAGCACTTGATTGGGAAGTCGTAAAGGCTTATTCAAATGGTGTAGCTGTTGACGCTAAGTTAAAAACTTACATGCAAGCATTAAGAGACTTGCCGGCTTCTGCTAAACCAACGACTGATGAAAATGGTGAGTTAGTTGCAGATTCAATAACATGGCCAACTAGAGCGAGCTAATGACGAGAGCAAGAGAAACAGCAAAGTCAGGTTTCGTTACGGAAAAAGCTTTTCCAACCGGATCTAACGTCGTGTTTAGATTGAACGATCAAAACCTTGATACGAGTGTGACTATCGATTCTGATAAGAACGCGCTGGTTGCTGGTCCTCTTTCAATTGACAGTGGTCAAACACTAACATTACAAGGTAACTTAAGTATAGTATAATGGCAAGTATTTTAAAAGTAGATAAGATCAGAGGAACTGGACTCGATAGTGACACTATAAGTCTTGACGGCAGCGGTAACATTACGATTCCGAAAAACGTTACCTTTAGCGGTACAGTTGCTGGTGCTGAAACAGAATATAGTATTGCTCATGCAATGACATCAACTAATAGAACTATAACCGGTGTTTCTAGTTGGACTGATCATCTCTCAGTTACATTTACAACGACAAAAGTACAAACATTACAATGTATTGGTCAATTTTCACATGGTTATGAAAACGGTCAGGTGATGTTAGCTGGTAGATTTAATTTAGATGGCTCATCAACTACTACTGAATTACAAGTATTCAAACAAGGACACGGCATAAATTTCTCACATGGCGCTCATAATCTACATGGTTTTTTTACAAACGTTAGTGCTGGTAGTCATACAGTAACTATTCAAGTAAGAAATTCTGTGTCGGGTACAACAGCAATTATGAACTATTTTGATGATGCAAATAATGGTGACAATATTTTTGTTTTATATAAGTAGGTAATAATATGAATGTTATAATATATCAAAAAGCAATAGCAAACTTATTAGGCAATGAAGTTGGTTTTACTTTTGAAGGTACTGATTACTCAACATTAGTAATATATGGAGATGCTAAGAAGCCAACAGAAGATGAGATTAATGTTGAATATGATAAAGTTTATGCTTCTGAAAATTTAGTTGAATTAAGAAAACAAAGAAATACTTTATTGGCTGAAACAGATTATATGGCTTTATCAGATGTAACTATGACTGATGCTTGGAAAGCATATAGACAAGAACTTAGAGATATAACAAAAACATTTAAATCAATCAGTGATAAAGATTTTAAGTTTCCAGAGAAACCAACGGAATAAACAATGAGTAGATTAATAGTAACAAATGTCGAAACTCAGAACATTAAGTTTGATTCTGACACCACGGCTTTTACTATAGCATCAGATGGAACTACAAGTGGTGTCGGTGCCGGCGCTATGGTTAAGTTACTAGATGTCAGCAATATTAGCTCAGTTGCTACATACGATATTGATTCAACTTATATTAATTCTACTTACGATAGTTATATGTTTATAGGAAACTTTTTACCTGCAACTGATGAGGCTACTTTATATCTCAGGACATTTGTTGGAGGCACTATTAATACTTCTGCTCATCACGGTAGAGAAGGTCAAAGATTAGGTGGAGCATATTCAAGTGGTGGGTTTAATAGTAATAGTACAAGCTCTTTCGCTCAGTTTAATACAGCTGGTGCGGGAAATGCGGACGGCGAAGGTGTACAAGTTCATGGCACAGTAATGAATGTTAATAACACAAGTTTTCCATGTACTTGTACTGTACATACAAATTTTGCATATACTGACGCGGCACCAAATGCTAGTATCGGTTCCGGAATGTATTTACCTGCTCAGAGAGCTACAGTTATAAATGGATTAAGATTCTTTTTTGGCTCAGGCAATATTGCTAGTGGGACACTAAAATTATATGGATTTAAATAAAGGAGAAAAAAATGCCAAGATATAAAATGGTAAACGGAGAAAGGATCCAGTTTACTGCAGAAGAAGAAGCAGCAAGAGATGCTGAAGAAAAGGCATGGGCTGATGGTGCACCTGCGCGTAGAATGGTTTCTTTAAGAGAACAGCGTAATATATTATTAGCTGAAACCGATTGGATGGGAAATTCAGACGTCACGATGTCTACTGATTGGAAGACATACAGACAAGCACTAAGAGATATTACAAAAACAACGCCAGCTGATGATTCGCTAAGTAATATTACGTGGCCAACTAAACCGGAGTAAACAGTGGTAAGTACACTCAAAGTAAATAAGATACAGATACCTAATAGTGACAGCGATGTCATATCACTTGATGCTAGTAGTGGTAATATTACGATTCCAAAAAATATTACATTTAATGGAACTGTAACTGGTGATAATAACGGCATGGTACTTTTGCAGACAGTTACTGCTAGTGATGTTTCTAGTGTAACTATAGGTAGTTCTACTTTGATTACTACAGATTACAGCATATATCAGATTCATTGTATAAATATTCATCCTGCAAACGATGGTGTAGAATTTAGATGTAGAATGAGTAAAGGCGGAAGTATTATAACAGGTAGTGAATACGAGTATTCAAGAAATCAACATATACATTCCAGTAGTTTTACTAATAGAGGTAGTAATAGTGATGGCATTGTTAACTTAGCCGAATCAGTAGGTGGACAAGCTGATGAGCACGTTTCTCAAATACACACTCTTTATAATCCTGCAGAAACAACCTTTAAGAAATTAGTTAACTTTAAATCTGCTAGTGTTGATTTAAGTCCTAACATTGCAAATAATGATGGTGTTTATGCACATGAAGGTAATACTGCAGCAATTGATGGGATGGAATATTTCTTTGCTAGCGGTAATATATCAACAGGTACCTTTAAATTGTACGGGATAAAATAAAATGGCATTAAGTAGAATAGGAAAAGGAATAGGATTTAAAATTACAACGAAGACTGTAACGTCAAACACAACTATCGAATCGACAGAGAACGCAATGATAGCAGGACCGATTACAGTTGCGAGTGGAGTAACACTGACAGTAAACAGTGGAGGAAGGTTAGTAGTCGTATGAGTACTATAGCAGTAGATTCAATTGAACCAAGGACAAGTGGTGTACTAACAGGACATACTACGCATAGTTCATTTCTTGCGCATACTCCAAATAATGGTAGTGTTAATGCGATATTAGTATTTACAACAACTATACAAAATGAAGGTAATGATTATGACACAACCACTGGATTATATACAGCACCAGTAAAAGGTTTATATTCATTTTCATTTTCATTATTACTTTATGGTACATCTAATACTGGTAATCATTTTTATATAAATGGTGTTGACAGTGGAATAATAATACAAAATTCCAGTGAAGATGGTAACTTTATAGATTCTTCTCAAGCAACAATACATTTACATTTAAATGCTGGAGACACTGTAGGTGTTTATAATAAAGGTGCAGATAATGAACAAGTTCATGAATCTAATAAAACGTGGTGGAGTGGAGGCTTAGTAAGATAATGCCGAGTCAAATAAAAGTAGATGAAATTAAAAACGTTGCAGGTCAATATGAGATCAAGACGAATACTTTCAAAGGACAGACGACTGGAGGATCTATAGCTGTACAGGGTGAAGGTACTGCCACGACTAACTTGCAACAAGGTTTAAATAAACAATGGATAGCATTTAATATGAATGGAACTATAGGAGATAGTTTTAACACTACATCTATTACAGATATTGATGCAGGAGATTTTAATATAACTATTACAAATGCATATGCAAATATACACTATGCTATGGGGGTATCAGGGACAAACTCAACTAATGGTAATGCTTTTGTTTCAATGCAAGGTGTTACTCCAACGACGACTGTTTATAGATTATGTGGATATTTAGACAATGGCACTAACTTAGATTTAAGCCAAGCTAAATCAATCACGGCAGGAGACTTAGCATGAGTACAATTGTAGGAACAAATATTGAAGTTACAAATATTAAGTATGATTCAGATACGACCTCTATGATTATATCAAATACCGGTCAGATTACTGCACAAGGTGAAGGAACCGCTACAACTAACTTACAACAGGGGTTGGCTAAAAATTGGCTTAACATGAATGCAGGCACATCAATAACAGATTCATTTAACACTTCCTCTATTTCAGATTTTGGCACTGGAGACCACGGAGCAGCTTTTATAAGTAACATGAATAATACAACCCATGTTCAAGTCGGCTCAACTATAAAAGGTCCTGGTGTACCAAGTTCAAGTAATGTTGGTCTTTTTAGTTTAGGAGAAGGACCTTCCACAACTGGTTATGGACCTTGTACTGTGGCAAATGATACAAATGCCGCAGATAGAAGTATGGTATTTTCAGCAGTATTTGGAGATTTAGCATGAGTACATTAGTTATAGATACCATACAAGGTAAGACAACTGCTGGTTCTATTAACGTTCGTGGTGAAGGTTCGAACAACACAAACTTACAACAAGGGTTAAGCAAGCATTGGATTTCTGTTAATATGAGTACTGCTGCAGTCAACGATTCATTTAATGCTGGTTCACTTACAGATAACGGTACAGGCGATTTTACTAATACTTTAACTAATCTTGCAACTAACGCACATTATGCAAATACTCAAGGTTCTTTGTATGTTCAAGCTTGGGGCCAAATAAGTTTTTTTAGAGGAACAAGAACTACTTCATCATATCGAACTGGTTCTGTTAATTATCATAATAATGGAAATGCTACAGACAGTACTCAATTTGATACAAGTATAGACGGAGATTTAGCATGACAATTGAAACACCTGAATTTCAGGGAACACATTTATGGAATAGATTACACTGGGCTAAAGATAATTTAGATGGTGTACAAAGCGACTATAGAGTAGTGTGGGAAGATCCGGAAGAACCGGATGCGCCTGCAAAGGTTACGATACCGGATCCAAATTGGCTGGCCTGTGCTTTACAAGGTGGTATACTTCCACCGGTAGAAGTTTATTGGGCTTTGGCTGAAGATGAAGCAAAACCAGATTTTAAGAAACATACTCGAGGTTATCTACTACATAATACGAAACCAGTTGATAAGATGACCGAGGAACAAGCGATTGAATACTTAATTATGAAAGACATACCACAAAGAGTATGGAGAAACTATGAGAAAGCTAATCGTAAGAGATTAGTAATTTGTAAGAAACAAAATCTACCAAGTCATAGAACGTGGCGTAATGCTTGGAAGATTAATCAAGAAGTAGCATAAGGAGATAAAGATGACTACAATGATTCAAGATAAAGATGGAGTGATTGCTGCAACACCATCGACAATGCCGTCTGATAGACATTTTCGAAACGCATGGGTTTTCGATAGTGATCAAACTGCTATCAGTGAAGACATAGCTGCAGCAAAAGTAATATTTAAAGATAAGATAAGAGAAGTAAGAGCACCCTTACTCGAAGCTGAAGACGTAGTATACATGAAAGCTTTGGAAGCTGATGATGCGACTGCAAAAGCAGCGAGTGTGGCTAAGAAGAAAAAACTCAGAGATGCTCCAGCAGCAAGTGCGATCACGAGCGCTGATACTATCGATAAGTTAAAAGCAGCATGGGACAGCGATGTTTTAGGAACGAGTCCTTATAAATAGAATAAAAGGATTTTAAAATGGCAGTTCCATCATCACGTGCAACTCTTATAGATTACTGTAAAAGACGTTTAGGCGAACCTGTTATCGAAGTCAACGTTGACGAAGATCAAGTGGAAGATCGTGTAGACGAAGCGTTACAGTATTATCGTGAGTTTCATTCTGATGCTACTATAAGAACGTATCTTAAACACCAGATCACCGCCACCGATGTCGCTAATGAGTATATTACTTTAGCCAGTAATATTTTGTTTGTTTCAAAAATGTTTCCACTTACGAGTTCGTTTAATAACTCTAGAAACTTTTTTGATATCAAATATCAAATGATGTTAAACGACATTGCTGATCTGATGAATTTTGCAGGAGACCTAGCATACTACGAGCAAATGCAGCAATACCTATCGCTTTTAGATATGAAACTTAACGGTCATCCGCAGGTTCAGTTTGCAAGAAGACAGAATAGGTTATACATTTTTGGAGATTTTGCAGATGGTGATATTAAGGAAGGAGATTTTATCGTAGCTGAGGTTTATTCAGAAGTTAACGATAGTGATCATACTTCAATATTCAATGATATGTTTGTAAAAGAATATACCACTGCTTTAATTAAACAGCAGTGGGGTATGAATTTAATTAAGTTTGAAGGAATGCAACTACCCGGAGGAGTCATTTTAAATGGAAGACAAATATATGATGACGCGACTGGAGAGATCGCGACTCTCAGAGAGAACTTGAGATTAGAACACGAATTTCCACCAGACTTTTTCGTAGGATGATATGGCAACAAACTTATACTTTAGTCAAAAGGTACGATCAGAGCAAAACCTCTATGAAGATATAGTCATTGAGGCGCTCAAGACCTATGGTCAGGACGTATTCTATCTTCCTCGAGACATAGTCAACGAAGACACTATACTTGGTGACGATCCGGTATCAAGCTTTAATTCATCATACATGCTTGAAATGTATATCGAAAACACAGAAGGTTTCGATGGTGAAGGAGACTTGTTTACAAGGTTTGGTGTAGAGATCAGAGACGAAGCAACCTTTGTAGTATCAAGAAGAAGATGGGCGGATACTGTAGCGAGGTACGATAATGAGATAACGGTTGAAAGACCTGCTGAAGGCGATGTGATTTATTTACCGATGAGCAATAAGTTCTTTCAAATAACGCATGTCGAGCATGAACAGCCTTTCTATCAATTAAGTAACCTACCTGTGTTTAAATTAAGATGTCAATTATTCGAATACACTGGCGAGGATATGGACACTGGCATCGATGTACTCGACGATTTAGAAGCGAAGTATGCATACAAGTATGTGCTTACGCTTGATAATACAAGAGACAGCGCACAGGCATCTGCTACTCTAAGTTCAGGTCAGCTCGCATCTATGACTATTACCGATAGTGGTAATAATTATTTTGTGGCTCCGACAGTTAGTGTAATTGATAGTACAGGAGTTGGTGCAGCTGTGGTTGCTACAGTTGATAGTAACAACGGTAAAGTTAATGGATTAACTATATCTAACCCTGGCTCAGGATATACTAATCCAACATTTAGATTCACAGAGCCAGCTCCTACTACGTTTCAAGTTGGTGAAACAATTACAAGTCCTAGTGGTGATACCTTAATGCGTGGTGAGGTTGTAAAGTATTCAGACTCAGACGATAAGATCCATATCATTCATGCTGGAGCAGACGATGGTAAGTATCATACGTTTGGTGTTGGTAAGAAAGTAGTTGGTCTTAAGACTGGTGCAGGTGGCGTTATAACTCTTGTCGTAGAAGATAATCAACTATCTCAAAACGAACAAAATACAGATTTCTCAACGGGAGCAGACTTTATTGACTTTAGTGAGTCTAATCCATTTGGCGACGTGAGTGGTAACTAATGTTTGGCGGTCACTTCTATCATTCAAAAACTAAAAAAGCGGTAGCACTGTTCGGCAGGCTTTTCAATAACTTATACGTAATTCGCAAAAATTCTTCAGGTGCCGTAATTAGCCAGATTAAAGTTCCGTTATCATACGCACCAAAACAAAAGTATTTGGAAAGAATTAGAGAAAATCCTAACTTATCAGAAGATCAACAGGTTGCAATTAAATTACCAAGGATGTCTTTTGAGATTACTTCGATATCTTATGACGCACAAAGACAATTGGCTAAGGTTGGTAACTTTACAACCACAGCATCAACAGGTGATAACACTAAGAGACAAAAGTTTTTTACGCCGGTTCCTTACTCAATAAACTTTCAGTTAAATGCATACGCTAAGTCACAGGATGACGCTTTACAGATCGTAGAACAGATTCTTCCTACTTTCAATCCACAGTATGCATTGACAATAAAACCGTTCTCAACAGAGTTTCCTACATTTAAAGAAGACATACAAGTTATAATACAAGGTGTTTCTTTTTCTGATGACTTCGAAGGAGCGGTAGAACAAAGGAGAACAATAATTTACAGCATGGACTTTGAGATGAAGATAAGTTATCACGGTCCAATTGCTGATCAGAGTATCATTCGACAGGCAGATGCCAAAGTCTTTGACATCAAAGCCGGTTTGAATGATTCTGATATAGGATTAGAGACAATAAGAGTCACACCTAATCCTACAACAATTATAGGACTAGACGATAGTACGTTTGGTTTCTCAACAAATATTTTAGATAGTGTAAGTTAGTTATTAAATGAGCGACAAAAAAGAAATGGAAAAATTTTTCCCACCTGAAGAAAAAAATGTTGATAACGACTACAAGTATTCTCGTGACACTTATTATGAGTTAGTCGAAAAAGGAAAACAAAGTTTAGAACTTATGATTGAAGTTGCACGAGAAAGTGAACACCCTCGAGCTTTTGAAGTTTTGTCTGGAATGATTAAAAATATTTCAGATGTAAACGATAGATTGATGGACTTAAATAAGAAAAAGAAAGACATTGACAAAAAAGACGAAGTTAAAAAGATTGCAAACACAACAAATAATCTTTTCGTTGGTTCCACGACTGAGCTACAAAAGCTTCTTAAGAATGAATCGGAAATAGTAAATGTCACTCCAAAACAAGAATGAAAACTATCTAGGCAATCCTAATATTAAAAAAGACGGTATTGTTTCTAACTTTAATGAGGAACAAGTACTTGAGTATGCTAGATGCATGAAAGATCCTGTATACTTTGTAGAAAAATATGCGAAGATCATTTCATTAGATAAGGGTTTAGTGCCTTTTAAATTATATCCTTATCAGAAAAAAATGTTTAAACACTTTAAGGAGAATAGATTTAATGTCGTACTTGCATGCAGACAATCAGGTAAGTCAATATCAGCGTGTGGGTACTTACTATGGTTTGCACTTTTTCAATCAGAAAAATCAATTGCAGTTCTTGCGAACAAAGGAGCCACTGCAAGAGAGATGCTGGCGAGGATTACGATCATGCTTGAGAATATTCCTTTCTTTCTTCAACCGGGCGTTAAGGCTCTCAACAAGTCTAACATTGACTTTAGCAATAATAGTAGGATTATCGCTGCTGCTACGACTGGCTCTTCTATTCGTGGACTTTCTATTAACTTACTTTACTTAGATGAGTTTGCATTTGTTGAAAGAGCAGCAGAGTTTTATACTTCTACTTATCCAGTTATATCATCAGGCGGTGATACAAAGATTATAGTAACATCTACTGCAAACGGCATAGGTAACACATTTCATAAAATATGGGAAGGATCGATACAAGGAGTTAATGAATATAATAATTTCAGAGTCGACTGGCATGACGTGCCAGGAAGAGATGAAAAATGGAAAGAAGAAACTATAAACAATACTTCACAGGTACAGTTTGATCAAGAGTTTGGTAACACATTTTTTGGTACTGGTAATACTTTAGTAAACGCACAAACGCTTTTAGATTTAAGAGCAAAACGACCAATAAAATATATGGAAGGTGGCGACTGTTTAATCTATAAAGAGCCTGTTAAAAATCATGAATATATTTTAGTCGCTGATGTTTCAAAGGGAAGAGGACAGGACTATTCTTCTTTTAGTTTGATCGATATTAACGTTCGTCCATTTGAGCAGGTAGTTGTGTATCGCAATAATACTATCTCTCCATTACTCTTCCCTAATATTATATATAAGTACGCAAATGTCTACAACAAAGCTTATTGTATAGTTGAATCAAATGACCAAGGATCGGTAGTATGTAATGGATTATATTATGAACTAGAATATGAAAATGTGCACGTGGAATCAGCAGTTAAGGCAAATGCTGTTGGTATCGATATCAATAGAAAATCTAAGAGGCTTGGTTGCAGCGCGTTAAAAGACTTATTAGAAAATAATAAACTTAAAATAGTAGATGAACAAACGATCTTAGAGATATCTACGTTTGAGGCAAGAGGGCAGACTTACCAAGCATCTATAGGCAATCATGACGATTTAGTTATGAATTTAGTATTATTTGGTTATTTTGTTTCATCAACATACTTTTCTAACTTAACCGATATTAATATTAAAGATATGATATTTAAACAAAAATTAAAAGAGATAGAAGAAGACATTGTGCCTTTTGGTTTTATTGATGATGGCACAGAGCAAATTAGAAGGATAGAACCTAGCGATGATCACCCATGGGCTATAGAGTACGATAGAGACTTGTAATATTATAAATAATGGTAACAAGTGAATATTCGTATAATGTTAATCGCATAATAAAAAGGAAAATAAGATGGCACTCTCTACACCCTCCGAATCACCTGCGGTTGTTGTCAAAGAAATAGACCTGACTGGTGGCGTGCCTAATGTCCAGTCAACTACAGGCGCAATCGTGATAAACTCGAGGTGGGGAACTGTTGAAGAAAGAGTCAAGCTAAGTTCAGAAGCTGAACTTGTAGAAAAATTTGGCTCACCAGATTCCGCCACTACTATTTCATTTCATAGGGCTAACTTCTTTTTAAAATACTCTAATGCGCTTCAGACTGTCAGAGTTATTGATACCACTGCAAAAAATGCAGTATCAACTACAGGTCAGACAGCTGCAGCAACATCAGCAGGATTACCTACAGAAGTTGTTAAAAATGAAGCGAGTTTTAATTCTCAGTTATCCGGATTAGATTCTGATCTACATACATTTGTAGCAAAATATCCGGGAGCTTTAGGAAACAGCTTACAAGTTTCTTTATGTCCTCATTCAGCAAATGATTCAGCATTTACTCAATGGGCATACAAAAATGAATTTGATGCAGCACCAGGAACATCATCTTTTGCTACAAAAAATAATGCAAGTAATGATGAAGTTCATGTGGCAGTTATCGATAAAACCGGTGGTTTTACAGGTACTCAAGGCACAGTACTTGAAAGATACGCATTTACTTCTTTAGGTTCAAACGCTAAAAATGACGATGGAACAACTAATTTCGTAAAAGACATATTAAATGAAAATTCAAAATATGTTTGGTTAGTTGATTTTGACTCAGACCTAAGAGGCGCTGGTGCAGGAACATCGATAGATAGTGGAGATAATTTCACTAAAACAACTGGTACTACAAACACCGATATTGATTATAACTTTAGTCAAGGTGTTGATGTTGCAACATTAACAACCTCTAACATTTTAGCAGGATACGATCTTTTTGAAGATAAAGATCAAGTTGAAATAGATTTCTTGATTGCACCAGATATGACATCTAGAGCCGATCAAACAACTATTGTTAACGATCTTGTCACTACAGCTCAGTCTTTAAGAAAAGATTGTGTAGTAACAACTTCACCTGCAAGATCTGATGTAGTTAACGTTACATCTTCATCAGACATAATAACTAACATAGTTGCAACTGCTGATACTTTTACTAAGTCTTCATATCTAGTAATGGATGGAAACTATTTAAAAGTTTATGATAAGTTTAACGATCAATTTATTGAAATAGGTGCAGCTTCCTCTACTGCTGGAATCATGGCAGCCACTGATCTTAATAGAGCTCCTTGGTTTTCACCTGCAGGATCTCGAAGAGGTCAATACTTAGGAATTACATCGATATCTTTTACACCTACTAAGCCACAAAGAGACACTCTCTACAAGGCTGGTGTAAATCCAATCGCAAATATTCCAGGTGCAGGCGTGATACTATTTGGTGATAAAACAAAACTCGCAAGACCTTCAGCATTTGATAGAATCAACGTGCGTAGGTTGTTCTTAGTTCTTGAAAGAGCAATCGCAAGAGCAGCGGAACAAGTACTCTTTGAATTCAATGATGAATTTACAAGAGCAGAGTTTGTTAATATTGTCGAGCCAGTATTACGAGAAGTGAAAGGTAGACGTGGTATTACAGATTTCAGAGTCGTAGCAGATGCAACTAATAATACACCTGCAGTAATCGACAGGAATGAATTTATCGCAAGTATCTTCATCAAGCCGGCTAGGTCCATTAACTTTGTCACACTTAACTTTGTGGCAGTAAGAACTGGCGTCGACTTTGAAGAAGTCGTTGGTACAGTTTAGGAGGTAGAAAATGGCAGTATTAGGCGTAGATGATTTTAAATCAAAGCTTAGAGGCGGCGGGGCTCGTCCTAACCTCTTCAAAGCTACCATTAACTTTCCCGGATACGCAAACGGTGATCCAGAACTAACTTCATTTTTATGTGAAGCAGCTCAGTTACCCGGATCGACGCTTGGCCAGATAATTGTACCATTTCGTGGTAGACAATTAAAAATGGCTGGTGACAGAACGTTTGATGTCTGGACAGTTACAATAATAAACGATACTGATTTTGCTATCAGAAATCCAATGGAAAGATGGATGAACGGTATGAACGCACACAGCGCAAATACTGGTCTTACAACTCCAGTGGCTTATGAAGCAGATCTTTTAGTTGAGCAACTTGATCGATCAGGTGATACTCTTAAAAAGTATACTTTTAGAGGATCATATCCTCAGGATATGTCACCAATAGATCTGAACTATGCAACAAACGATGAGATCGAAAGATTTACAGTAACGTTTGCATATCAGTACTTTGAGACTGACACTACAACGTAAGTAATAAATAGTAGGAGGGCTCCGGTCCTCCTAACTATAAAGGAATTCTAAATGGCAGAAAACACATTTAAATTATTTGGTTTTGAGATTACAAGGACAAAGGACAAGAAAGCTCTTGCCTCTCCTGTTCCGCCAAGAGACGACGATGGTGCTGGTTATGTCACTGCGACATCAGCCGGTTCTCACTATGGTCATTATATTAATATGGAAGGTGATGATTCCAAAGATAACGCGCAACTGATATTAAAGTATAGAGGAAGCGCGATGCATCCTGAGGCTGATGCAGCGATTGAAGATATTGTTAATGAAGCAATTACAGCAAGTGAGTTAAAGCCTTCAGTAGAATTAAACTTGGATAACGTGCCGGTAAGTGCTTCAATCAAAAAGCAAATGAAAGAAGAGTTTGAAAACATTTTTAACATGTTAAACTTTAAAGAACTCGGTCATGACATTTTTAGAAGATGGTACATTGATGGCAGGTTATATCACCACTTAGTTGTTGATGAAACTAATTTATCATCTGGCATTCAAGAGATAAGATACATTGATGCAGCTAAGATGAGAAAAGTAAAACAGGTGAAGAGTAAGAAAGATCCTCTTACTGGCGCTAAGCTTGTTGAAAAAGTGGATGAGTTCTATATATTTCAAGAAAAACCTGGCGCACAGAATGCTGGAGTTAAAATGACTTTAGATTCTGTTAACTATATAACCTCAGGTTTACTTGATGAGCATAGAAAAAAAATAGTTTCTTATCTACATAAAGCTTTGAAACCAATTACACAATTACGAATGATGGAAGACTCTTTAGTAATCTACAGATTAGCTAGAGCTCCTGAAAGAAGAATGTTTTATATTGATGTTGGTAACTTACCTCGAGGTAAAGCTGAACAATATATGAAAGATATTATGGCAAAGTACAGAAACAAGCTAGTGTATGACGCCAAGACCGGTGAGATAAGAGACGATAGAAAACATATGTCGATGTTGGAAGATTTTTGGTTACCACGTAGAGAAGGTGGACGAGGTACAGAAATATCTACATTACCAGGTGGTGAAAACTTAGGTCAGATAGAAGACATCATATACTTTCAAAAAAGATTATATAGATCTTTAAACGTACCTATGAACAGGTTAGAACAAGAACAACAGTTTTCATTAGGTAGAGCTACAGAGATAAGCAGAGACGAACTTAAGTTTCAAAAGTTTATTGATAGACTGAGAAACAGATTTTCAAATCTATTTTATGATATCTTGAAGAAGCAACTTATAATGAAAAATATTATTACCGAAGATGATTGGAACAGCTGGAAAAATAAAGTGACGGTTGATTATCTAAGAGACAATCATTTTGCGGAACTTAAAGAAGCAGAATTATTGAGAGAAAAGATACAAAGCTTGGATCAAGTATCTCAGTATGTTGGAGAATATTTCTCCAAGCAATGGGTTCAAAAGAATATTCTTTTGATGGATGACGATACCGTTGCAAACATGGAAAAAGAGATTGCAGCTGCACAGGCGCAAGAACCGGAAGACGACCAAGGAGTAGTATAATGGATAATGTCGATAACGTGGAAAATACAGAGCAAGAAGAAAGATTAGATGATCCGAATCATATTCAGGATCTAATCAAGGCTTCTCTCGATAAAGACTATAATCATGCAAATAAGATATTCGGTGAAGTAATGACAATTAAAATGTCTGACTTACTTGATCAGGAAAAGGTTAGATTAGCAGATCAAATCTATAACGGCGTACCTGAAGAAGAAGAGGAGGAAGTCGAAGTAGATGATGAAGACAATATGGAAGACCCTGAAGATGAAGTGGAAGAAGAAGATGATGAAGACGAAACCGAAGAAGAAGAGATAGAAGAAGACGAAGAAGACGAAGAAGAAATTGAAGGAGCTGCGGTGTAAAAGTTTAAATGTATAAATAGAATTAACATGAAAACTTTTTCACAACTAAGAGAACTAGCAGGCCGTAAGCCAATTGGCAAAGTAGTATTCGATAAGAAGATCAATCGAGTACCTGTAAAAATACATAATGAGAAAAATAAGTTTGTTGCTTATATAGATGGCGATAGATTAGATGCTTATAATTCTCAGCGTGAAGCTGAAAAAGCTGTTAAGGAATTTATGAAACAATATAAAGGAATGAAATAATGCAGATTAGACCTTTAGGAACTGCAGCTACATTAGATAGCGCGGCAGGAAATATGTTTGATAACGCACAATCAGTTTACGTAGCCACAACAGCAGATGCAACTTTAACTTTAAAAGATTCCGCATCTGGTTCTGTCACTATCGGTAGTATGCAGTTAGTTGAAAATCAAACATTAGTTATAAGAAAAGAAGTTAAGGAAGCTTTATTTGCCACAGGTACGGCAACTAAAGGAACAAAAATAGCATATCCAAGAGGGTAACATGAAGTTAATATCAGAATTTGTAGAAAACGATATTGAATTTTTAGTAACCGAAGAAAAAAACGGTAAAAAGAATTATGCTATACAAGGAATTTTTGCGCAAGCAGAAAAAAAGAATCGAAACGGTCGTATATATCCAATGCCTATCATGGAAAAAGCTGTAGGTAAGTATGATACGGAGCAAGTACAAAAAGGTAGAGCAGTTGGTGAATTAAATCACCCTGAAGGACCGACCGTAAATCTCGATAAAGTTTCTCACAAAATCGATGAACTCAAGTTTGAGGGAAATGATATTGTGGGTAAGGCATCGATACTGAACACCCCTATGGGAGAAGTTGTAAAAGGCTTACTCGATGGTGGAGTTACATTCGGTGTATCGACTCGTGGTATGGGAAGTTTGAGCCAGCGTAATGGCGCCATGGTCGTCAACGACGATTATATTCTAAACGCGGTAGATATCGTGCAAGATCCATCCGCACCTGGAGCTTTCGTTAATGGGATAATGGAAGGTGTTGAATGGGTTTGGAATAACGGCATTATAGAAGCACAAACAATTGAAAGAATGGAGACTGAAATTAAGAAGGCTCCGCGAGCTGATCTCTATGAGACACAGGTTCGTGAGTTTAAGAATTTCCTCTCAATATTAAAATCAAAATAAGGAGTCAAAAATGGCTGATAATATAGAAAATCAGGACGTGGAACTCCATGAGGATGAGGAAATCTCTGAAATGAAACACGATCCTAAAAATGCTGAGGCTCAGTCAATCGCTTCCGTAGACAAGGCTGGTGAAACCACAGGCACCGTAGGTGCAAGAAAAATGGCTGGTGGAACCGCAAAAGATAATACTAAGAAAGATCCAATGGTTAAAACTAAGGCCGGTATGATTGCCGCTATGGTACATAACATGCAGAAGATGGATAAGAAAAAAATCAATGCAATGTATCAAACAATGAGTACAAACCCTGAATCTTTTGATGGCGAACCAATTGCTGAAGAAGAAGTCAAAGATCAAGTTCAAGTTGAAGTTGATTTTAAAGACGATCTTAAGGCGCTTGTCAACGAAGAAGCTACATTGTCTGATGATTTCAAGCAGAAAGCAGAAACTATCTTTGAAGCTGCGATTAATGCAAAAGTAAATGCAGAGATTGACAGACTAGAAGAGAAGTATAACGAGGAAGTTTCAGAAGAAATTGAAGCAACCAAGAAAGACCTTGTAGAGAAAGTAGACAGCTATCTAAACTACGTAGTTGAAGGCTGGATGGAAGACAACAAGTTAGCTATTCAAAATGGCTTAAGAACTGAAATCGCTGAAGACTTTATGAATAAGTTGAAAGACTTATTTACTGAGTCATACATTCAGGTGCCAGAAGATAAAGTTGACATGGTTGACGAACTCGCTGATAACGTTGAAGAACTTGAGGCTCAACTCAACGATTCAACTGAGAGGTCAATACAAATGGCTGAAGAGTTAGAGCTATATAAGAGAGACTTTATTATTAGAGAAGCCTCTAAAGACTTAGCTGAAACTCAAGTCGAGAAGCTAAAAGGATTAGCAGAAAACGTAGACTTTGAAGACGAAGAAACTTTCGCACAGAAAGTAGCTCAGTTAAAAGAGTCATACTTTGCTAAGACTTCAAAAACCCAGGAAGAAATCATTGAAGATGACGACGCTCCAGTAGTAGAGACATCAGGCTCAATGGATTCTTATCTTAAAGCAATAAAGAAAACTGCAAATAAATAGGGAGTCCTAAATGACAGTATCATACGATAAGTTGATCGAAAAGTGGTCCCCAGTATTGAACGAAGAGTCAGCTGGTACTATCACCGATCACCATAAGAAAGCCGTTACTGCTGCAGTACTTGAGAATCAAGAGATCGCACTTAGAGAAGAAGGTCTGATTACTGAAGCTGCGCCAGCAAACGCGACAACCTCCGTAAATAACTGGAACCCAGTATTAATTGCACTCGTAAGACGTGCTATGCCAAACTTAATGGCATACGACATCTGCGGTGTGCAGCCAATGTCTGGTCCAACTGGCTTAATCTTCGCGATGAAGTCAAGATACGGTGGTGGTTCAACATCAAATAGAGAAGCACTATTCAACGAAGCTGAGACTCAGTTTTCTGGCGACAGTGCTGGTACTCACGACTCTGATAACGTATCAGGTCTTAACGTAACTAACTTAGACTCAGACTCAACAGCAGATGATGCAAGACTTACAAACACTTTTGCTACTGGTATGACTACAGCAGAAGCTGAAAAGTTAGGTTCATCTGGTGAGTCATCATTCAGAGAGATGGGATTCACTATTGAGAAAGCAACTGTGACTGCTAAGTCAAGAGCATTAAAAGCTGAATACAGCTTAGAATTAGCTCAAGACCTTAAAGCTATTCACGGTCTTGACGCTGAGACAGAATTGGCAAACATCTTGTCAACTGAAATCTTGGCTGAAATTAATAGAGAAGTAATCAGAACTATTAACTCTCAAGCTAAAACTGGTGCTCTACAAACTAACACAGCCGTCAACGGTATCTTCGACGTACAGACAGATGCAGATGGCAGATGGTCAGTAGAGAAGTTTAAGGGACTTGTATTACAGATCGAAAGAGAATGTAATAGAATTGCAATCGAAACACGTAGAGGAAAAGGTAACTTCATAATCTGTTCTTCAGACGTGGCTTCAGCATTAAGCGCAGCAAGTATGTTAGACTACACACCTGCAATGTCAACAACTCTAGCAGTTGACGACACAGGTAATACTTTTGCTGGTACCTTAAACGGTAGAACAAGAGTCTACATCGACCCGTATGCAAATACGAACTATGTAACAGTCGGTTATAAGGGAACTAACCCATATGACGCAGGTATCTTCTATTGCCCATACGTACCACTAACAATGGTAAGAGCAGTAGGGGAAGATACTTTCCAACCAAAGATTGGTTTTAAAACCAGATATGGCATGGTAAGTAACCCATTCGTAGGTGCAGCACCTTCAGATGGTCTAGCCGCTGTTAAGACTAACCAGTACTACAGAATATTCAGAGTAGATAATATTCTAGGTGCTTAAGTCTTAGTGCTTATACCAAAAAGAGGAGTTTCGGCTCCTCTTTTTTTGTATAAATAACATTATGGACATATTCTTATTAACACTTTTTATATTCGCTTCATTCGTAGCTTCAGGTATGTCTTTTGGTTTATTGTTTAAACCAATCAAAGGTAGCTGTGGTGGAATAAATTGTAGGTGTAAAAATGGCACTGACTAATAATTTTAACTATCTACAACCTACAGGTTTTAAACTTGTAATAGATAGAAAAAACTATCCTAACTTAGAGTTTTTTGCACAAGACTTTACACATGCTGGAGTAATCATGAATACTGCAGACTTAGGATATAAGAAAGTTGCAGCGATACCTTTTATTGGTGACAAACTTACATATAACGAAATGTTAGCGAATATTATTTTGGATGAAGATATGAAGTCTTATACAGAGATGCATAACTGGATGAGACGTAACTTAGATCGAGATAACGTAACAGCACTTGATAGATTTAAAAATGCAACGCAAAGACCACCAGCGCAGTCTGACGTAACACTATCGATACTTAACAGCTCTAATAATCCAATAGCGCAAATCATATATCGTGATAGTATACCGACAGCTTTAACTGATATACAATTTCAAGCGACAGGTGGTGCAGAATCTTTCTTAACTTTTGGCGCTTCTTTTAGATTTACTTATTTTGATATTAAGACATTTAATGCTACTACCGGTGCAATAACAGATTCATTTGATGTAACTGGAACTGTAACCGGTTAATATATATTATTGGAGACATTATGATTGACTTGAAACAAGTCCACGATATGTGGCAAAAAGATTGTGTAATTGACAGCTATCAACTTGACGATACTTCTCGTAAAACACCAATACTACATTCAAAATATATTCAGCTTTGGTCTACAGCTAAGTTAGAATTAAAACGCGCTGAGTTTGATCAGAAAACTTTACTTAAAGAAAAGTGGTTATATTATAACGGTAAGATGGATCAAGAAACAGTAAAGGAAAAAGGATGGGTGCCTGATCCTTTTGATGGTTTAAAAATATTAAAAGGTGAAATGGATTATTATTACGATAGTGATCCAGAGATACAAAAGTCAGAAGAAAAGATACAATACTTAAAAACAGTAATAGACACATTAACAGAGATAATAGATAATTTAAAATGGCGACATCAAACAATATCGAATATGATCAGATGGAAACAATTCGAGTCAGGAAACTAAATCACGCTATACTTAAAGTTGAATGCGATAGAGGTGTAGGAGCGGAACTACGAGAGTTCTTTTCTTTTTACGTTCCGGGATATAAGTTTATGCCTGCGTATCGTAACAGAGTATGGGACGGAAAGATAAGATTATATAATCAGATCACTGGTGAAATATCTGCAGGATTATTTCCACAGATAGTTTCTTTTGCAGAAGGTCGTGAATACGAAGTTGACATAGAAGAAACAGAATATGGCAATCCTAATGAAGGCAATCAAATAAACGCAGACTTTATGATGAAGTTTATTGAAGCTTTAAAGTTACCATTTAAAATAAGAGATTATCA
>VTLG01011486.1_pt1 | contig 19711 bp, 30 predicted proteins | sample 4694571 | NCBI WGS metagenome assembly VTLG01 (sample SAMN12604809, study PRJNA352737) | marine metagenome | biome: ENVO:00000447; feature: ENVO:00000209|ENVO:00000569|ENVO:01000036; material: ENVO:00002151; isolation source: viral sequences binned using virsorter ...
CAAACAGCAGATATGTGTGCTGAGAAGTACAACGAACTGCAAATTAACAGAGCTAAATCTAAGTTAGAACAACAAGTAACAGATGAGGCTGTAAATGTCGAATGACTTTAAGAAGTATCAATTCTCTATCAATGTTAAGACTAATAGAGATCCAAGGGAGACAATCTTTGAAATTGTTAAACAATTGAAGGGATTACTTCCAGTGTTATCTATTGACTACAGATTGATAGAGGAAAGAGATACTAATATTGAACACCATGGAGGTGTTGCCGAAAATGATAGTATCTAATTGGCGATTTCACAGTCAAAAGTATAACAAAAGAACGTTAAAACCTCAGGCATTAAGGCAATCTAAGAGAAGATTAAAGTCTTTGATTAGAAAACTTAATGCTAATGAGAATCGTTCTCAATAAAAATCTAATTAATCCTATCAAATTCTTATCATGTTTCATAGTCAATCTCTTTACAGGGAGCAATATAGACATTACAAATGTCGCCTTGAAAGTGGCCGAGATTTCATGATCTTAGCCACTGATGATATGGATGCAGCATACATTGCTAGAGATGAAGCTGCACTAATGGATGATTACCTTATCGATGTTATTCCAGTAGATTAATGCCTAAAAAGAAACCTTATTTCCCCAACAATTGGAAAGCATACAAAGAAGCTGACTCTAAGTTCTTTATGCCTATCGCTTATGAAGATTTCATGGACTGGAAAACTCATGGATGGGAATTACCATCTTCTGTAGTCTGTATGATCCGTGAAACTAACAGAACAACCGGTAAGGTTAAAGAATATGTATATCAAAGAGAACTTGCTGCTAAAAACAAAGCACGTGAGATAATGGATACAGGAGAATCAGATTTTATTGTGTGTACCTCAGATGAAATTCACACTGTATCGTTAAATGAAGAAGACTACAACGAATTCGATGACCCGCTCGCTTAATGATATAATATCATATGAAAAGCAAGCATTAGATCTATTACCATTAGATCACCCTCATTATGATGAGATTAAAGCACTACTAGTTGATCAAATTAATGATGAGATTCAAGACTACTACCATACCTCAAGCGTTAATTGAAAAACAACTTAACCTTGAACGCGATCAAATTAGACAAGGACTTAAACGTCTAACTGATAATACTATTAAACTAGAAGATAAGAGTTATGCCTCAGCTTCTATATACGGTATCGCTTCAATTGATACACTATTACCACTACTTGTTAAAAGGATTGAAGATACTAACAATAGAATACATGCAAGACACAACGGAGTAGCATTCAAGGATATACATACGTATTTGAAAGACCTTGAACCTATTGCTGCTGCTGCCATAGCATGTAAGTTAACCTTTGATAAGGTATTCAGTTTCAAGGAAGGTAGTAGTATTGCAGTTAATGTGTGCAGTTCTATTGGACATGCTATAGAAGACGAGTGTCAGATGCGTCACTATGAAGAGAAGGCACCTGGTTTACTTGTCACACTAAAAAAGAACTATTGGCATTCATCATCGGGGACACATCAGAAACTTGTTAACATTCAAACATTAATGAATCGTTACGATGTTGAAAGATGGAAACCTTGGAGTACAGCTGTTAGGGTTAGACTTGGTGGATGGTTATTAGATTGTATTATGGAATCAAGCGGTTGGTTTTACAGACAGCCCATTAGAGAAGGTAGGAAGACTACGCTATATGTAGTACCTACTCCTGAATTCCTAGATATCAAGGATGAAATCATGTCCAATGCTGAATTGTTTAGTCCTTTATCTTGGCCAATGTTAATTAAACCTAATGATTGGACCAATGATACAAAGGGTGGTTATCTCTTAAATGAGGTGATGAATGGTCATGAGCTAGTGAGAAGGGGCAAGCCCTGCCTTATACAGGGAGAAAAACCACTCGCCTTTTTGAATAAGATTCAGAAGGTTGGTTATAGATTAAACCCTTTCACAGTCAAAGTAGCTGAGGAGTTAGAGAAACTTGAAAGAAGTGTGGGTAAATTTCTCCCAATCACTCATTACGACCTACCACCTAAGCCGGTAGATATTGCAGAGAATAAGGATTCTAGAAAGAAGTACCGTAGAGAAGCTGCAGTAGTAATGAATAGACAGTCACAAGAATTTAGACGTTCGTGTAGAACACGGATGACTATGGAAGCGGTAAGGAGGTTTAAAGATGAAGAGAGGTTTCATATACCTTGGTCTTTTGATTATAGAGGTCGGGCTTATCCTATACCCGCATTTCTTACTCCACAAGATACCGACTTCGGTAAGTCACTTATTAACTTCGCTGATGAAGCAGTTCTAACTAAAGATGGATGTGACTGGTTAGCATTTCAATGTGCTACAACTTATGGATTAGACAAGTCTACGATGGCTGAGAGGTTAGAATGGACTAGTCAAAACACAGAGTTAATATCTAAAGTAGCTACAGACCCTATAGATAGTGTGTCTGATTGGGAAGTAGCCGAGGAACCTTGGCAATTCTTAGCTGCTTGTGATGAATACTACCACTGTGTTATCAAGAAAGATAGGGAGACCACAAGTCTTCCTGTGGCAACCGACGCCACCTGTTCAGGATTACAAATACTGGCAGGATTGGCTAGGGATAAGTCCACTGCTCAGTTGGTAAATGTACTACCTTCTGATAGACCACAAGATGCATATGCTAAAGTAGCAGGTGTAGCTAAATGGAATTGTCCTGATTCTATTAAAGATATACTAGATCGTAAATGTGTAAAGCGCACAGTTATGACAATTCCTTACAATGCTAAGCCTTTTAGCAACCGATCGTACATTAAAGATGCACTGCTGGAAAAGGGTATTGAAATAGATAAAGATGAACTAACAATCACAGTCAAGGCTGTTAGGGATGCTATGTCTAAAGTTGTACCTGGCCCAATGGCAGTAATGAAATGGATAGAGGATGAAGTAGCTAGAGCTATTAAACGTGGCGTCAAGGAATTAACATGGACTACACCTTCAGGTTTCGTTGTTGTACAACGGATAATGAAAAGGAAAGTAGAAATTATTGAACTTAAACTCCTTGGTAGATGTCAAATGAGCGTAGCTACAGATGAGACTGGTGAGATTGATAAGAGTAGGCATAAAGCTGCTACAGCACCTAATCTTATACACTCTTTAGACAGTAGCCTCTTACACTTAAGCGTAGATAAATTTGATCTACCAATTGCATTAATTCATGACTCAGTACTATGTAGAGCTACAGATATGACTCACCTATCTAATGTAGTTAGGGAGGTATATATGTACCTATTCGCTGAGAATGATTACTTAACCGATTTCGCTTCTCAAATAGGAGCTGAAACTGAACCACCGATCATTGGTAATCTGGAACCAGAGACCGTGATTGACTCAACTTATTTCTTTTGTTAAATGTTGTACCCATCCTTATTTGATTCCTTCTTTGCACCTACTAGAGTTATTGTTGTCTCTGAAGAGAGGCTCCAAGCTGCTGAGAGAAAGGCAAAGCAAGAACAAATAGAAACCATAGAGGCTCGTATCAACGACCTTACACAGTATAGAGATTCATTATCCAATGATTTAAAGCAAATATCTAATAAACCAGGTAAAGATCTAGACCAATTAGATACCATGCCTAGTGACTATCAGCCACCAGGTGTGAACGGTAAAGATAAAGAACCTCAATCATTAGGTGAAGCTTTAACTGGAGAGTGTGATGTCTAGAACTATACATACTACAGTAAACCCTGTTACTCTTGAAGGTTTTCAAGCTATACTAGAACCTAGTAAGTTTGGTTATTCCTTATCAGCTATTGTTGATGAAGAGATTATCAATAGATTAGAAGAAGAGAGACAGGATGTACTTAAATGGGCAGAATCAAAATTAAAAAATCCCAAGCGCAGCACGTTAAAGCCTGAGCCATGGGAAGAAGTTGCAAAGGGTAAATATAAATTAAAGTTCTCTTGGAATGAAGAGAAACGCCCGCCCGTGGTAGACACGGAGGGTTCACCTGTAACTGATACCAAAACACCGCTTTATGCTGGCTCGACTGTTAAATTGGGTTTCTACCAGAAGCCGTATATTCTACGGGATGGGGTTACCTATGGTAGCTCTCTTAAGTTGGTTGGTGTACAAGTTGTCTCAGTGAAAGGAGAAGCTGGTGTAGATACTGGTGACTTAGACGTTACGGAAGTAGCAGAACTATTCGGTACTACATCAGGTTTTAAAACAGCTGATCCTAATGTAACAGCTGCAACCACTCCAGATTCAGTCGAAGATGACGAAGACTTCTAAAGAGTCTCTTGAATGGGCTAAGAAAACTTATGCCAAATTGAAAGAGAAGAAAGAGAAACCAATTAAATTTAGATCAGGTCTAGAAGAGAGGGTCGCTGATCTTCTCTCTGGACTTGGTATCTCGTATGAATACGAATCGAAAAAGATATCTTATGTTATACAGCACAATTATACACCTGACTTTGTACTCCCTAATTATACTGTTTTAGAGTGCAAAGGTTATTGGTCTAGTGAAGACAGACGTAAGATAAAACAAGTGAAGAAAGATAATCCAGATCTAGATTTGAGAATGATCTTTCAATCACCATATAATAAAATTTCAAAACGTTCAAAAACTACATATGCCCAATGGTGTGAAAAACATGACATACCTTGGACACACTTCCACGATATTCCACTCGAATGGTTAATCTGAAAACACCACTACGTTATCCAGGCGGTAAGTCAAGAGCACTAAAGAAGCTCTTTAACTTTATCCCTGATTTAACTGACTACAAAGAATGGCGTGAGCCCTTTCTTGGTGGGGGTTCAATGTCCATTGAGGCAACAAAACGCTACCCACATTTAAAGGTGTGGGTAAATGACTTATACTACCCAGTATATAATTTCTGGAAGCAACTACAGCAACAAGGGGATGTCCTCTCAGAATACCTCGGAGCGCTTAAGAACACACACCCTGAACCCAACAGTGCTAAACGTTTATTCAAGCACTCTAAGGAGCACCTAGGCACCGATGGTGACGAATTAAAGGATGCTATCCGGTTCTATGTGATCAACAAGTGCTCATTCTCAGGATTATCTGAGTCATCCTCTTTTTCTAAGCAAGCAAGTATATCCAATTTCTCATATAGAGGTATAACAAAACTACCTGAATATGGAGAACTTATAAAGGATTGGTTAATTACTAATGAATCCTATGAAGAATTACTTTCAAATGATAAGAACGCATTTACTTACTTAGATCCTCCTTATGAAATAGAATCGAAGTTATATGGTAAGAAGGGTGATGTTCATAAAATGTTTAATCATGCAGTATTCGCTGAAAAATGTACTAATTGTAAAGGGTCACAACTTATTTCATATAACGATTCCTTATTAATTAGAGACAGATTTAGAGGTGAATGGATGATTGAATCATACCCTTTAACATATACTATGAGGTCTAAAGGTAAATACCTGGAAGACCAAAAGAAAAGAGACGAGTTGGTTCTATACAATTATGGAATCTAATGGCATACACTGAAGCGCAGAAACGACACTACCAAAAAAATAAGGAAGTGTATAAAGCAAGGTCTAAGGCCGGACGTAAGAAGCGTAGGCAGCAATGGTTGGATTTTATGAAGGATCAATCTTGTTCTCGGTGCGGTGCAACACAAGGATTACAGTGGCACCATAGATCAGGTGAAATAAAAATTGCCAATGTGGGTGATCTTATTGGTCGTAGAGGATGGGATACCATAATGAAAGAAGTTCAAAAATGTGATTGTTTGTGTTACAATTGTCATATGGAAGAACATTATGGAATCTGAATCAGAATTTGTAAGACATTTACCATGTGAAAGTTGCGGATCATCAGACGCAAATAGTTTATATACTGATGGGCATACATTTTGTTTTGTATGTCATGAACGAACACCAGGCGACAATGACGTTATTCACAGTCAAAGAATGTCAAAAACTGTCCACCTAATAGGAACAGCTGAAAGGTTAAATAAGAGGAATTTATCTGAAAAAACCAATCAGTTCTATCAGATCTACAGGGACGGAAATACACTTAGGTTTCCTTACCATGATAAATCTGGAGTCTTAAAAGGTGTTAAAATAAAAACGAAACAAAAGGACTTTAGATATGAAGGATTTTCCACTGATACCTTATTCGCTCAGCATCGTTTCCCTAGTACTGGTAAACGTATTGTTGTTACTGAGGGTGAATTAGACGCTGCTAGCTGTTATGAAGCTATGTCAGGTTGGCCTATGGTTTCACTACCTCATGGGGCAGCATCAGCTAAGAAGGATTGTCAAAAACAAATCCCATTATTCCAAGGTTATGATGAAATAGTACTGTTCTTCGATCATGATGATCAAGGACGTAAAGCAACTGAAGAAGTCGCTAGCATTTTACCACCTGGAAAGGTTAAGATTGCTAGAATGGATTCTTACAAGGACGCATCTGAAGCTTTACAAAATAATGATGCTGAAGCTATACGCAAAGCAATTTGGGATGCAAAGTCTTATAGACCTGATGGTATTGTTGATGGTAAATCTTTATTAGATATTGTAACTACACCACAAGCACCATTTGATCATGAGTACCCATTTAAAGGACTTAACGAGAAACTACACGGGATCCGGTATGGCGAACTTGTCACATTTACTGCAGGCTCTGGTTCCGGAAAAACATCAATCATCCGTCACATTGCAACTCACCTTCTCCAACAGGGGGAATCAGTTGGGATCTTGGAACTTGAAGCAAGTAATAGAAGAACCGCACTTGGACTGATGTCCACAGCTGTAGGTAAAAATTTACATATTGGAGAACATGAACAATCAGAACTCGAATCCGCTTTCAAATCCTCTATTGCCGATTGGAATCTCTATCTTTTTGACGGCTTTGGTTCTTTCGAACCGGATCTTATCTATAATAGAATCGAATACATGGCAACCGGATTGGAGTGTCGTGTTATATTCCTCGATCACTTAAGTATATTACTCAGTGGATTAGATGGTGATTAGCGTCGCAGTATAGATATCACAATGACCAGGTTAAGGTCACTTGTAGAAAGAACAGGTATAGCATTATTTTTAGTATCACATTTGAGAAGAAGTAATAATGATAGGACTTCGCACGAAGAAGGAGGACGAGTTAGTCTTTCCTCCTTACGAGGATCTCATTCCATTGCTCAAATCAGCGATACGGTGGTTGCCCTCGAAAGAGATCAACAGGCCGACGCTTCTGGAAGCGCTACGACTGTTAGAATCCTTAAAAATCGCTATTCAGGCGAAGTTGGCCCGTGCGGCGAACTAAGCTATGACTTAAACACTTGCAGATTTAACGAACATGAAGTTGAACCCGAATTCAACCCGTCCACAGATTTTTAAACACTATGAACACCCATGGTATACATACTTAAATAAACCTAACCCACCATCGCAAGAAGCAATTGAAAAGGCCAAGTTCGTTGATAAAACCTACCACTGGAGTGGGGACGATAGTGTTCGATCTAGAAACAAACGGTCTTCTAAATGATGCTACCCGTATCCACTGTGCTTCACTCTATTGGGGTGATGATGACCGTACCGAGTCGTTTAATGATGAGAAGTATGCGGACGATCCAAAGGAACTTCCAATGGGTGGAAACTATTCCATCACCACTGCGTTATGCTACTTGGAAGTTGCGGATGTTCTTATTGGTCACAATATTATCGGCTTTGACATACCTATTATTCAAAGGATATACCCTTGGTTTAATCCTAGCGGTACTATTGTGGACACTCTTCTTTTATCTAGGTTATATCATCCTAATTTATTCGATATAGATAAAAATCATAATTGGAAACACATGCCATTGCAGTTATACGGCAGGCATTCACTTGAGGCATACGGTTACAGACTCGGAGAATACAAAGGGAACTTTGGCAAAACAACCGACTGGAAGGAGTGGTCTCAAGAGATGCAAGATTACTGCGAACAAGATGTTATAGTTACCACCAAACTATGCGAACACTTCCTCCCATACCTGAATGGGTCCAAATGGAACACCAGGTAGCACAAATACTCACTCAACAAGAACGACATGGATGGTACTTTAATGAATCAGAAGCTAGAAGTCTCGAATCAACTCTCAGACAAGAGCTGGAAGACACTACTAGAATACTTCGAAAACAACACCCTTACGTTGCAGGAGCGTTGTTCACTCCTAAACGAAATAACAGGACACAAGGATATGTTGATGGAGCGCAGCTTCAAAGACTAAAAGAATTAAATGTCACTTCAAGAGACCATATAGCATGGTTACTTCAAACACATTATGGTTGGATGCCGTCATCAATGACCTCGACAGGCAAACCAGTCATAGACGAAACTGTACTGAGGGATATTGGGACGGATATTGCTCTCCGTTTTCTCCGTATCCTGGAAATTACGAAACAGTTAGGGATGATATCCGAAGGCGTGAACGCATGGCAGAAGCTTGTTACGACGTCTAGTAGGATTCATCATCACTGTTCTGTTGCTACAGCAACTTTCCGTTGCGCACATCGAAATCCAAATTTAGGACAAACGCCAGCAGATGAAAGATTCAGAAAACTATTTACAGCGTCACCTGACTACTATATGGTTGGTGCCGATCTTAGCGGTATTGAGCTCAGGATGCTTGCCCACTATCTCGCTAGATATGATGAAGGACGCTATTCCAAAATCCTCCTTACCGGAGATATCCATGCCACAAACGCAGATGCCATTGGTGTCACCAGAACCGAAATCAAACGGATTACCTACTGCTTCCTCTACGGGGGCGGAAACCATAAAATAGGTTTAAGTTATGATAAACAATTACCAGAAGCAGAAGCAAAGAAGAAAGGAAAAGAAATACGTGAAGCTTATGTCGCTGCCATCCCAGGTCTTAAAGAGTTTCTGGAAGCAGTACACAAAGCTAGTGAGAGAGGTTATGTCTTGGGATTGGACCACAGGCATATCCTCTGTGACTCGCGGCATAAGTCGTTAAATTACCTACTGCAAGGGTCGGCTGCAGTAATAGCTAAACGTTGGATGGTTATCACCCATGACCATATCAAAAAAATGGATTTACACTGTAACCAGCTCGCTTTTATTCATGACGAGCTGCAGTACGAATGTAAATCAGAACATGTTGATGATCTCAAATCTCTTCTTGTTCTCTCCGCTGCTCAAGCAGGAGAATACTACAATATGCGAATCCCAGTAGCCGCTGAAGCCAGTAATGGTTTGAACTGGGCAGATACACACTAATATATGAAAATTTTATGTGATGCAGACTTTATCGTTTACAAAGCGTGTGCTGCAGCCGAAACTGAAATTGATTGGGGTGACGATACTATTCTTGTTACCTCTAATTTCAGTGATGCATTATCCGCCACAAATAGAGAACTCAATAAACTTAAAAACAAATTTGGGTCATTCTCTACTTTAATATTATTCTTTTCTGACAGTGTAAATTTTCGGAAAAAAATTCTACCTGATTATAAAGGACATCGTAATCGTAAGAAGCCTTGCGGTTATAAACGTGTCATTAATGCACTTAAAAAGGACTACAAAGTAATCATTAAACCTGGACTTGAAGCTGATGATAGTATGGGCATTTATGCCACGAAGTATCCAGGAAATATAATAGCCTCACCTGATAAAGACATGAGGCAGATACCAGGACAATTATATAACTTCGATGAAACATTCACAGTCAGCAATGAAGCCGGAGCTAAGTGGCATCTTATCCAATCGTTGGCAGGAGATCAAACTGATGGCTATGGTGGCGTTCCTGGAATTGGTGTTAAAAGAGCTGAAGCACTATTTAAAGACAAAGGATATTCCTGGAAGACAGTAGTAGAAGCATTTAAAGAAAAGGATCAATCGGAAGATGATGCTTTAGTTAATGCTAGACTAGCTAAAATTCTAACAGTAGATGATTATGACTTCAAAACAAAAAAACCCAAGCTCTGGTCCCCCGCCGCCGATTACAAAGTTGACGATGGAACAGGATCTAAAGATGAGGTTGTTAGAAGATAGGTTAAACAGTGGTGGTGTTGATATAAAAGATATCATCACTGTATTCCTAGCTTTACAAAAGCAGAACTTTGTTCTTGCTAATTCAATGTTAAACTTAGTAAACAATTGGCCTAATGAAGAAATCCTTCTTATACACCCAGGCGAAGGAATTCAGATCGCACTACGGGATAGCAAGCTCAAGTAGCCGTGCTGCTAGAAATTATCAGAAAAATTTAATTGTAGAAGAATTTAAAGAATTTCTTGAAGCTGATTCATTCATGTTTAGGCATGGACAAGAGGCACAAGAAGAATGTTTAAAAGAACTTGCTGATCTAGTCTATGTATGTTATCAATATGCAGAAAACATGCATTGGTTTTTAGATGAAGCTCTAGATAGAGTACACAAAAGTAATATGTCCAAGCTCGGTGAGGACGGTAAACCATTATACCGAGAAGATGGAAAGGTCTTGAAAGGGCCAAATTATAAACCACCTGATCTATCAGATTTATTTTGAAATGACCGCAAAACTTATCTCCCGCACTGGTCGGGTCCAATCTTGGTTGGATAACCCAGAATCTAGACTTCCAGTGAGCTGCACTGTATTCGTTGTTGAGGACTCTATGGAGGGTCCGGACGGTATTGAGGCGAGCTGGAGATTTGTTAGTCATGCTCTACGTTTCGGCGCGGGGTGTGCTGTACACTTAAGTAAATTAAGACCAAAAGGACATGAAAATGGTAAAGGACTTACAGCTAGTGGTCCGGTATCATTCGCAAAAATCTACTCAACTTTAAATGAAACACTCAGAAGAGGTGGAGTTTACAAAAATGGAGCCGTTGTGGCGCACCTTGATATTGATCACCCCGATATTCTTGATTATGTTAATTGTCCTAGGCATGAAATTGCCTGGATTAAAAGGTGCATCGACCTCGACACCGAAAAATGGAATTCCATCGGATCAGATGTTAAAGACGCTATACTCTATGGAATCAAATCCGGCGACATCTGGCTCAATAAAATAAAATATGATAATAATGGAGAACGAATTTATGGCAACGTCTGTCTTGAAGTTTACCTGCCCTCACGAGGAACATGCTTGTTACAGCATGTCAATCTCGCAGCCTGTGAGCTCGGCACCATCACAAAGGCTTTCAGTGAAGGTATGTCCGAGTTGTGCCAGCTCCATAGTAGGACAGGTGTTGGAACAACTGGAGAATATTTGTCAAGTGATACCGACAGACAAGTCGGACTTGGCGTACTCGGTTTAGCAAATCTGCTTAGAAGATATGGTGTAACATATGAGCAATTTGGAAAGGCTTTGGCTGATGTCAATGCCGGCCAGCAGGCTCATGAGACATCAGGTGCCATTGCTGAGAAATTTAAACTGGGTATTGAATCTGCCGCCAGAGTGGCTCGCGCTAATAGGATGGTACGAGCCTTTGCTATCGCACCGACTGCCTCGTGCAGTTATAGAAGCGAAGATTTGGATGGCTATACTAGCTGCCCAGAAATCGCACCACCTATCGCACGACAAATTGACCGCGACAGCGGAACCTTTGGAGTAGAAAGTTATGACTATGGCGAGGTCGAAATCGCCAGTGAAGTTGGTTGGTCTGCCTATAAAAAGGTTGCTGACGAACTAATGATAATGTATAATAATACGGGACTTCTTCACGGATATTCATTTAACTCTTGGAGTGATGTAATAACCTACGACAATGCGTTCGTTGATGAGTGGCTGCAATCACCGCAGACCTCCCTTTACTATAGTCTACAAGTAATGGGCGACACACAAGACAAGACCGATGCGTATGCAGCATTAGATCAAGCTGAAGTCGATGATTACTTGCAAGACATTTTAAAAGAACCTGTTACTTGTGATTGTCAAGAATGAATAACATATGTTTTGGCAATAGGTTGATTTACCCAGTTGACCCTAAGTTACCACCTCTAATCTTAGAGGAAATGTTGAAACAAGTGAATACTCTTCCAACAATGCCTGCTGTTGTAGGTGAAGATAATCGAAAAGAGAAAGCAATCAGGGATTGTAGTGTATCAAACCTACCTTGGTTCCATTGGATTGCAGGCATCATGCATAATATTATGATAAGTGCCAATAATGATTATTTTAAATACGACTTAGATCATTTTGATAAAGGCATACAGATTACTAAGTATGACCCCGATGGTCACTATCAATGGCATAGAGATTGCCTAGATGGTAAATCACGTAAACTTAGTATATCTTTAGTATTAAATGATGGGTATACTGGAGGAGAAATAGAACTAGAATCTAAACCACAAGCATTCTTATTCGATCCTAGAGCAGGGGAAGCAATTGTATTTCCATCGTGGCTACCTCATAGGGTTAGACCTGTTAAAACAGGACACCGTGTAAGTTTAGTTGCATGGATGAATGGACCCGATTTTAAATAGAGAAATGAAAAAACATCCATATCAAAAATTATTAGACCGCAAGAGAAAGTGGTCGCCAGTAAAACCCACCAAAGGAGAGGTAAAGTACGGTGCTGAAGAAACCATCAAGCGTGCTCTCGCAGTACGTCATTTGGAATTACCAGTTGGAACGTTTATTACTGAAGGTCTTGAAAAAGATGTTCCAAATCTCGCCCGAATACTCCTTGAATCGAATGTTAAAGACGAGGAAAGGCACGATTTGGCGCTACAATACATAGTAGATGCCCATGGTGCAGATGAAAATGCAGAAAAAGAGGGGAAGCTAATTAGAGATGCATGGATTGCACACCCTGACCATACAATTACCAAAGCTCTGGTCGCAGAACGGGCCATCTTCTTCGTTCTACTCCCTTTCTTTAGGTTTAATGGGGATGCTGCTCTTCGCACTGTATCTGCCGACATCTCCAGGGACGAGCAGATCCACGTCGGAGCTAATTCTCTTGTATGTCGTGAGTTGGGCTTATCTCCTTCTCCTTCTTTGGATAAACTTAGGAAGGCCACCATTAACTGGATTCTTCAACCTCTAGGTAATAATACCTACGACCAATATTTAGACAAAAAATTCTGGCTGGATGCTAGTGATCGCTTAATGTATGAGGGCAAAGCCCCAGAGTTTTCTGAGACACAGCGAGCTAGGATGCCAGCATTCTTTGAACATGCAAATACAAACCTCCCGCAGTACGCTTGAACCTATACTAGGTCCCAATGTTGAATCACTTCTCATGGAAATGGAGGAAATGTTTCCACCCTTTACACCCCACCCTAAAGAAGAATTAAATGTCATCATGTATAAAGCAGGTCAACGCTCAGTTGTTGAGTGGTACAAAGCTAGATTAGATGAGTGATGGGTTTATATTTTGTACCAACTAAAGACACTCCTTATGTTTGGCATGAAGTAAAACCTTTAATAAATAAAACTATATCTCGCACTAATAATTACGTAAATGCATCAGAGTATTTGGATGCAGTATTAAACGGTGATAATTATTTATGCGTTGGTTTAGAAAAAGAATTCTCAGGTGACTTTAAAAGTTTAGATGATGGTGATATAAAAATGGCTCTACTGTGTAATATTGTTTCGTACACTCGTATACAGATATTACATATAAATATTTGGGCTACAAAATCCGGTCATGATTATGGCCACTGGATGGACCAGTTTGAAACAATTGAAAACTTTGGTAGAGATCACGGTTGTTCTGCTGTTACAGCATTGACACGTAGAGGACTCGCTAAAAAATTAAAGTCCATAAGTAACTGGACAGAACAATCTATTTTACTAACAAAAAAACTTTAAGAGGTAATAAACATGAGTAGTGTAGCAAAAGCTGTTGGTAGCTTTTTCGGATTCGGAGGAAGAAGCGGAGGGGGTGGATCGCCTTCTGGACCTTCAGCTGAAGATGCAGCCGCACAAGCAAGGAGAGAAGCTGAAGCACAAGCAGAAAAAGTAAGAAAAGAAAACGCAGCACAGATGGCTATTATGCAACAAAGATTAGATTCAGTTAAGAAAGCGTCCGCCTACAATGCTAATATGAGAGGAGCTAATCAAGGTGATATAGGTAAGGGTTTAAGTAGAAAAGCTTCTAACCTTAAGAAAGCGAGAGCTATGAGAACCCGTGACACTAGAATTAGATTAGACCCACAAGCTGGCACTGGTCAACAAGCTGGGGCTGTTAACGTATAAATTAATCCAATGCAAAACGCACGCACAAGGTACGATAACCTTACTAAGAACCGTACACAATTTCTTGACGTTGCTGTTCAATGCTCTAAGCTTACACTTCCTTATCTTATTCAAAATGATGAGGGTCGGACAACACATATTAAACTAGATACACCTTGGCAATCAGTAGGTTCTAAGTGTGTGGTTACTTTGTCAGCAAAATTAATGTTGGCATTACTACCTCCACAAAGTACTTTCTTTAAGTTCCAAATCAAAGATGAAAAATTAGGTGTGGATTTCCCACCTGAAGTTAGGTCTGAACTTGATTTAAGTTTCTCTAAACTTGAGAGAATGGTGATGGATTCCATCGCTGCTTCTACAGATAGAGTTACTGTACACCAAGCAATCAAACATCTAGTTGTAGGTGGTAACGCCCTGTTATATATGGGTAAGGATGGTATTAAGCATTATCCATTGAACCGTTATGTTGTAGAAAGAGATGGTAACGGTAACGTAATTGAGATCGTAACTAAAGAAATTATTAATCGAAACCTCTTACCTCAAGAGTTCCAAGACGCAATCATTAAAGAAGTACCTAATCATGCAGGTGAAACAGGTGGTGGCATTGGTGCAAGAAGTGAAGAGGATGTAGATGTTTATACTTGTGTCAAACTTAGAGGAAACAAATGGGTATGGCATCAAGAAGCATTTGATAAGCTCATACCAGGAACAAACGGGAAAGCACCTAAGGATGCTAGTCCATGGTTGGTACTAAGATTCAATTCAATAGACGGCGAGAATTATGGCCGAGGTCGTGTCGAGGAATTCCTTGGCGACTTCCGATCACTTGAAGCACTCTCTCAGGCACTCGTAGAAGGGTCTGCAGCCGCTGCAAAAGTAATCTTTACAGTATCACCCTCAAGTACAACTAAACCTCAGACAATTGCTTCTGCAGGTAACGGTGCAATCGTCCAAGGACGACCGGATGACATCGGTGTTATCCAAGTTGGCAAGACAGCTGACTTTGCCACCGCTGCTCAATTGATGCAGGATTTAGAACGTAGATTGTTAGATGCTCACCTTGTCTTAAATGTTAGGCAGAGTGAACGTACTACAGCAGAAGAGGTACGCCTCACACAACTTGAATTAGAACAACAACTTGGTGGACTATTCAGTTTGTTAACTGTTGAGTTTTTGATTCCATATTTAAACCGTAAACTTCTCACACTACAAAGATCTGGTGAGATACCACGTATACCTAAAGAGTATGTACATCCTACTATTGTAGCAGGTATCAATGCCTTAGGTCGTGGACAAGATCGTGAAAGTTTAACTCAATTCATCACCCTAATTGCACAGACTCTTGGCCCTGAAGCAATGATGCAATACATTAATGCTGATGAAGCTATTAAACGTCTTGCTGCTGCACAAGGTATTGATGTTCTGAATCTTGTTAAGTCTATGGAAACACAGCAACAAGAAGCACAACAGCAACAAGAAGCTGCAACACAAATGGAACTCACTAAACAAGCAGGTCAATTTGCCAATTCACCAATGGCTGATCCATCTAAAAACCCTGAAATAGCAGATGAAATCGCAACAGAATAAACCTACCAGACCTAAAAGAGTAGCGGCTTCTAAGCCGAAGACACAGATGAAACCTTTAACAAAGGTGAACTCAAAGTTTGAAGAAAACGAAATTGCAAAACCCACCTCCCTCGATACTAATAAGTATGCTCAACAACCTATGATAGGAGAGCCGACCATTGAAGCCCCTGGCGGTATGGTTAATAAAGTTGGTCTCGGTGGATTAAAAACAGTAACAAATTATGGCGATAAATCTGACGTATGATCCTGCTAATGACCCTGATACTATTGAATCTGAAGATCAGCGTGATGCAGAGTCATTAGAAATAGGAGAAAAATTAGCAGAAGAACAAGAACAACTTCTTGCTGGTAAATATAAAGACGCTGAAGAACTCGAACAAGCTTACATTGAATTACAAAAGAAACTTGGCTCTAAGGAGGAGACAACTGAAGAGGAAGATGTTACTACCGAAGATAAGGTAGAAGAAACAGAAGACGAAACAAAGGAAGAAAATCCTTTTGATGATGATGTTACTGCTCAAGCAATCTTCCAAGCCTCTAATGAATTTGATGAGAATGGAGAGATTACTGAAGAGACAATGAAATCTCTCAGTGAAATGGACAGTAAAGATTTAGTGGAAGCTTATTATAAGATACAGAAGTATGCACCTGAAGCAACAGCAGCACAGAATAATGAAGCTGCTGAACCTACACCTTTATCTGATGAATCGATTACTGAAATTCAGAATGCAGTAGGTGGTGCTGATGCTTATAAGAATATGACTGCATGGGCTCAGGATAATTTTACACCTGACGAAGTGCAAGCATATGATCAAGCTTTAGAATCTGGTAATTTAAACAATATTAATTTTGCATTACAAGCATTGTATTATAGATACACAGATGCAGTAGGATCAGAAGGTGAGATGATTCAAGGCAAAGCTGCAGCACCTGTTGATGGATTTAGAAGTCAACAAGAAGTTGTACGTGCTATGAATGATCCACGTTATGAAAATGATCCTGCTTATAGACAGGATGTATACGAAAAATTAGAACGTTCCCAAATTAAATTCTAATGCCTGAAGTAAATGGAAAGCATTACCCCTATACTAAAGCGGGTAAAGCACAAGCCAAAGCTGCTAAGGCTGCAAAACAGAAGGAGAAATCCACAGCAGCACATAAAAAATCACCCATCAGAAAACTTACTAAATATTAATTATGTCTACAGCAGCCGAAAGAACTTGTTATGATCATAATGATTCAAGTCATGTAGCTAACGATGGTGTGGTATATTATGTACAAGCATCAGGTAATACATGGATTAATCATCCCTATAGATTACAAGGAAGTGTTGCAAATTACGAACACGATGAATGGAACACAAAAGGTGTGGAAGGTGTAAATGCCTCACCACCTAACACAGGAACCAGTGCAACTGGTTTCGATATAACACCACCAACAACTACACGACATCTTTACACCAGTCAAATACCTTAATGTCAACTACTACACTAGTAAGATCGCCACAAGATCAGTGGCAAGATTTCTGTAGCTGGGTTACAAGTACCGACAACCGCCTCTATGTGGGGTGGTTTGGTGTACTCATGATACCCGCACTCTTAACCGCAGCAACTTGTTTTATTATCGCGTTCATCGCTGCACCGCCAGTAGACATTGACGGAATACGCGAACCAGTCGCAGGATCTTTACTTTATGGAAACAATATTATTTCTGGAGCTGTTGTACCTAGTAGCAATGCCATTGGTCTTCACTTCTACCCGATCTGGGAGGCAGCTACGTTGGATGAATGGCTCTACAACGGAGGCCCCTACCAACTTGTCGTCTTCCACTTCCTTATTGGCATCGCAGCTTACATGGGACGCCAATGGGAACTTAGTTATAGATTAGGAATGAGGCCTTGGATTTGTGTTGCTTACTCAGCCCCAGTTGCAGCGTCCTATGCAGTCTTCCTGGTATATCCTTTCGGACAAGGAAGTTTCTCTGACGGTATGCCGTTGGGGATCTCAGGGACGTTCAACTTTATGTTTGTCTTTCAAGCGGAACATAATATCCTCATGCATCCTTTCCATATGTTGGGAGTTGCGGGGGTATTTGGTGGAGCTTTGTTCGCTGCTATGCACGGTTCATTGGTCACTAGTTCCCTTGTTAGAGAGACTACAGAAAATGAATCACAAAATTATGGTTACAAGTTTGGTCAAGAAGAAGAGACCTATAACATTGTTGCCGCACACGGGTATTTTGGGAGGTTGATATTTCAATATGCGTCTTTTAATAATTCTCGTTCTCTTCATTTCTTTCTGGCTACTTTCCCCGTGGTATGCATATGGCTTACCTCTATGGGAGTCAGTACTATGGCGTTTAACCTCAATGGTTTCAATTTTAACCAATCAATCGTCAGCTCCACCGGTCGCGTGGTCCCAACTTGGGCTGATGTACTCAACAGGGCTGACTTAGGTATGGAAGTAATGCACGAAAGAAACGCTCACAATTTCCCGCTAGACTTAGCATAAAGGCGGCTCGCTTGTCGAAGCAGTAGAAGCCAACTGGCATCCGCGTCCGTTCATTCTTCTCAGGAAGAACGCATGAAACCACATCATGGAACGGGGGTGTGGTACTATGGAGAAAGTCAATGCAAAAAAAGACTCAACTAAAGTATCGCGGCGTGCCTTACACGAAAACTATTTAACTTATTTCAATGAAAAAAATAGCCTTGATCCTCGCCTCGGTGTTCACAGCGGTCCCCGCTTTCGCCGGACCTTACGTAAACGTAGAGTCGAACGCCAGTTACACTGGATCTGACTATAACAATGCTACCACTGACTTCCACGTAGGTTATGAAGGAGGTACTGATACCTTTGGATACTATGTACAGGGAGGTCCAGCTATAGTAGCTGTAGATAACGAAGACAATGATACACAATTGTCTGGTAAAGCTGGAGCTAGCGTAGCTGCCACTGAAAATTTAGATTTCTATGGAGAAGTTAGCGTACTCACCACTGAAGGTGACGCTGACAACGCCTGGGGTACCAAGCTTGGTGCCAAATATAACTTCTAATGAAGTACTTAGGGACTCCTTGGGGTATAGTTTTTATACTCCTGGGGTCCTTTATTTTTATAGAGGGTTTACATATGTATGAACATCAGCATTGTAGATCCTGCCCACCGTGCGAAACCACGGAAAACTATTAGATGTCCCCGTGGCGGAACTACGGGTGGTCAATTAACCCATAACATTTTAAACACATGCCTTTAACTACCAATACTACTTACGGGACTGTAAACTATAGTCCAGAAGGGTTTTTTAATCAAGGTGGAGTACTGCAAAATGATACTTCAGACCTTGTACATACAGGCTTAACTGCTGTTTCAGACTTCGACATTCCTGTTGGTAAGTATGAGAGAGTTTTTGGAGAACTGGTAATCTTCTATGATTCTAACAACACCTCTGAACTTAAGTTTAAGTTTAAGTTAGAAGATAGTTCAGCTTCTGCTATCGCTAGCACAATGTATTATGATGCTACAGCTACTGTAGTACAAGATACAGATGCTGACATTACCGCTGCTACTGCACCTGAAGCTGTAACAGTTACAAGTACTGACGGTGACGGACCTGTTATTACAATCGACGCAGCTAGTGCTGAAACTGATGGACGTTTTGTAAGGATATCCTTTAACGTTCTAGGTGGTGCTGCTACTAATGGAACACTTAAGTTCTATGCTGGTGAGATTGCTGACGGTTCAGATTGCCATCTACTTGCTGGTTCTTACATCACTTATAAGAAGTACTAAATCACTTCGGAGTGGAGGTTTACCTCCCTTCTGCGGGTATAGTTTAACGGTAAAACTGTAGCCTTCCAAGCTACTGTTAAGGGTTCGAGTCCCTTTACCCGCTTTGGCTTTTGGCCCACTAAGGTGGATACCCTTAAGCTGTCTAG
>VTLG01001067.1_pt1 | contig 19709 bp, 37 predicted proteins | sample 4694571 | NCBI WGS metagenome assembly VTLG01 (sample SAMN12604809, study PRJNA352737) | marine metagenome | biome: ENVO:00000447; feature: ENVO:00000209|ENVO:00000569|ENVO:01000036; material: ENVO:00002151; isolation source: viral sequences binned using virsorter ...
CCTTAGCCGCCTTAGCCATTCCCTTGAATATAGGTGCACCCTTTGCTATTAACTTCCCTAGTCCAGGAAATAGTTTAGTTACAAATCCACTAACTTTACCTGCGACTTTACCTGCTGTTTTGCCAGCAGTCTTTACTAAACTACCAGCCTTACCCGCAACTTTAGAAGCAGTACCAGTTACTGCTTTAATTCCACCACTTACTGCTTTAATAGGAGCAGTTACTGTACTAATGGCACCTTTAGCAAGACGTGAAGCACCACCCCCTATAGCCTTATTACCACCTCTCAGGAGTCCTCCTGCTCCTTTAAGAAGATTACCACCAACCCTCCTAACACCTTTAACAGCTCCTCCAACAGCCTTCCCAACCTTAGTCTTCCCTAATGCCTGAATACCACTCTTAACACCTTTAACAGCTCCCCCAACAGCCTTACCAACCTTAGTACCCTTAGCCCACTTTGCCGCCTTACCCCCTACATTCTTTAACCACTGTGCACCTTTAGTAACTGTATTTCGTACAAAGGAGAATAGTTTATTTCCTGCGGTAGTAAATCCATTTTTTATAGTATTTCCTAAAGCCTTAAATGGTTTCAGAATTGTATTAAGACCGACTTTTAATAAATTACGAAGACCTTTTACCGCCCCCATAAGGGTTTTAGGGAAAAGGAATAATGCTCTAATGCCCCAGAAAAGAGCTTCCATTCCAGCAGTAGCTCTTCCAAATATATTCTTAGCAAGAGCAGCCATCTTAAGGAAACTCACCACCAGAGTTCCCAGAAGAATATTCTTCAGGAAATTCCAAATCATATCTAAGAAACCTACCTTTTTCTTAGGTTCCTCTTCTTTCTTAACGCCGGGGTCATCTACTGGTTTAGATTCTAATAATTCTTCACGAGCTGCCTTTCTTTGCTTCTCCAGTTGTTTACGAAGAGCCTTCTGTTGATTTACTTTATTCTGAGTCTGCTGTTCAAAAGTAGTCTTAAGAGCACCAGTAATACCTACAATACTATCAATCTGTTTATTAATACCCCCAAAACTTATCTTCCCACCCTCTGATGGTTTGGAAACAATTGCTCCTCCACCTCCACTATCATCACCACCACCTTCTACCAACTGAGTAGTAGGTTTAACTACCGCACTTTGTTTTCTTTGCAGTCCACCCCCACCGGCGATCTTAGCTAATTCACCACCCTTCTTCTTCCCTCTACCAGTTACTGCTTCAATAGCTTTATCCTTAGCCATTCCCTTAGCAGCACCCATTGCTTTCTTCTTCAACCCACCTTTAGCAGATTTAGTAATAGCCGTACTAGTAACTTTTTTGGCAGCAGCTGGCCCAAAACTCTTGGCTGCTGTAGAAATTAAAGCACCCCAAGCCATATCTTATCCACTCACTATATTGTACATTCCCTTCATCACAATATAAGAAGAATTGTTAACATCAGAAGCTGGAAAAGGCTGAACTACTTTTTGATCTGCTGCAGACCCAGCTCCAGCAGGAGTAGAAGGACTAGAACCTTTCTTCTTACCGCCACCAACATTAACAATATTCACACTCTTCTTAGGAGGACCTGGTGTTTGTACCGAAGAACTAGACGGTGATATACTTCCAACACTACCACCACCCTGCATTGCCCTAATAGTCTGGACAACACTACCACCACCTGATGCCATCTGAATATTTCCAGAATTTATAAATCTAGGCTTATTATCCCCACCCCCTTCTTTATTCATGGCCAATAACTTATCAGGACCAATCCTATCAACTGCTTTCTTACTCATCACTATTTCACCTGGCTGAGCAGCAACCAACTGTGTATCTTTACCTGCACCTTTAACCTTTACCCCACTCCCTGAAGTAATTTTTCCACCCTTCTTCACAGACATTTTCTGAGCAGGAACCTCACCACCACCTTTCATCTTAGCAGCCGCACCTATATCATCACCCAAATCACCATAAACTTGTGCTTGTGAACCTGGAACCAACCTATTAATCGTATTTTGTATGGCCTCAGGTTGACCATGAGGATTATTAATCAACCAATCCAGTTGATCAATCATTTCTTTTTTCTGTGAATGACTCCCTTTCTCCACATCTTCCCTTATCATTTGAAGACTTTTAGTAATTTTATCTGCAGCCATTTTACCCACATCGGGAACTATGGTTCCATCCTCCAACGCCATAGATGGAATGTTATGTTCTGCAAACCTCTGATGTGCTTCTTCTGTAGTTACTTTTCTTATCGAATGGGTTCCTAGTTGGTCGGCATCAGTTGCACCATCACCAGATTTAAAACTCGATTCACGAAGAGCCATATCCATTTGGGCACCAACTACCCCACCCTCTGCAGCAGTTTGAACTGGGGGAGCCTCCTCTTGTAATGGTATCTTCGGAATAGCAGGAAGTTCGGGGATCTCTGGTAACTGAAACTTCCCAATAGGATCTTTAACCCCAGGTATTATAGAAAGAGCCTTATTAAGCATATCAATTACAAATCCAATACCAAAATTAAGTCCCTTTATCAAAAGATTAATTGGATTTCTAAAAGCATCCACTACAAGTTTTATTAACCAATTTAAAGCATCAATAACACCATTAATTATTTTAAAAATAGGCTCAAGAAATTTTTTGGGATTTGTTAATAACTTAAGAAGAGTTACAACAACTGTGCCCATTACAATATTCTTAATAAAATTCAATATTATCTCAAAGAAACCCATAACAGGTTTCTTCACAGTATCCATCACTTTATTCTGTGGCTTAACATCAGCTTCTAAAGCTGCCTCTCTTCCCGCTTTCTTTCCTTTCTCTGCAGATACTCTTCCTTTCTCTTGAGCTTTCTGGTCTGCCTGATTACCCTTCTTCAGAGCATCCAACATCCCCTGAAGATTACTTTCAATCTTAGATAATCCAGGAGTTAAAATACCTTTTAAATCCTCTACACTTTTTCTAACATCAGCCACCTCATCTCCACCTACACTTTTATCAGCAGGTACAATATCACCTCCTGCAGGAGGTAAAAGCTTCTTAGGATCTATCTTCGTTCCAGATGGAGCCTTAGTCTTAACCTTACCTACAAAATTATCAGCAACTTTTTTTCCAGTAGGTTTTGATTTTGGTTGTTCTTCTTTAATACTTTTAACTCTTTTCCATTCCTCAGTTATTAACTCTGCGTTTGCACTATCTCCACCACCACCCATCCGTTGGGCAGCCATCTTTTCCTTTAGAAGAGTCTTATAATCACTAACATTTAAATCACTAACATCATCTAATCCAAGCACCTCAAGAATTTGGGGATCTACTTTCCCTAAAACTCCACTTTGTCCAGTTTTAGATGGCATTCTCCTGTGCTTTTTGCTTTTGTTCTTCTTCCTCTAGGTGTTGCTGTAATAAAGTAACATAGATATCTCTTTCCCAAGGAATAAGATTTTCAATCTCAGTTAATGAGTATTTATGGTACTGCATGAGGGCAAAATTCAGCTTAAAATAGCCTACTAGATCCATATGGATCATGCCTATGCGAAAAAAGACGATAACCCCTCCAATACCACCTCACTTTTAACTTTTGTATTAGGATTAGTAATCTTAATCGTATGAGAAAGTTTAGGCATTGTCTCAAAGAAAGCTTCAATCTCTTTGAATTGTTTAGAATTCATTTGTTCTAAGAAATCCTTTATCTCTTTCTTAGTACAATCAGCAGCAGCCCAGACTTCTTCTTCACTATAAATTTTATCTATACAATGGCCAATAAGGTCAAATGATTTTTCCATATTATCTTCTTCACCAAAATCAAAATTACTATTAATAAATTCCTCCAAAGAAGGATACTTCATCTCCATCATTAGACTATCATCAAGTTGAATCTTATTATTATGTTCTTCATTACGTTTAATTTGAATATCATCCAAACTAATCTTTACAGGAACCTCAGTTTCACCATCATCAGGTGCAATAATATTAACTTCCACCTCCTCACCAACAGACTTACCTCTGATGTTAAGGAACAAATATTCAATATCAAATGTAGGAAGAGTCTCTACTTTAATACCCTTTGTAAGAACACAACTTTTTAAAACTTGTTTAATAGCTGTTGTAATCTGCTTGGTATCTTCACTTTCCAATGCAATTACAAGTAGCTTCTCTTCTTTAACAAGAAAAGGTCTATAATTGATTGATTTTCCAGATGAAGGCAGTTCTAACGTATACGTTGGGGTAGCAATCTTTGGTAAAGGCATAATATCTTATGACAATTCAGTACGTTTATTTATCAACTAATATTAGAAGTTGTTCCAAACAAATCATTAGCACCTATTCCAATATTAGCTCCAAGTTGAGCCGCAAACTGAGCTTGGACAGCAGAAGATGTAGGTGTTTGAAAATTCAGAGTCTGTTGTTGCTGTGAAGTAGTTGTTGTATTAGTAGATATTGTTTGTTTTTCTCTCACATAACGAATATAACTCATTGATACACTACATTGCAACAAATTAGATCCTTCATAAGATACAGGTATTGAAGTCACATTTTGTGGAAAAGCATCTACAAAAGTATAGTGTAAATAAGAACCCACTGCATCCTTCTCAAACTTAGTTAAGAATATATTAGTCTTATAGGTAGTGGGATAACTCATTCTATAAGTTGTATAAGGAGATTTCATTCTCGACTTACTACTCATATTAGTAATATAATCTATCCATCCATCAAAAAAATCAATTGCTCCATAATTACGATCAACATAAAAAGTTAAGTCCAAACTACTATCATACATTCTCCTATATGCCATCTTCTCAGATACACCAGCATAATCATTAGTCACTTCATGAGTTACCAAAGCATTTCCTGGAAGAGTAGCACTGCTACACATCAATTCCAAGTCATTTCCACGAGAACTATAACTATATCCCTGTCCACTTAAAAAACTAACCACATCGGAAGGAGGTTGAACCTTAACCATGTATATCGAAGTCTGAGCAATATTTAAAAGGTTACTCTTAACCTGTGCACTTGAGATTTTATTGGGCGCGTAACCAGGCATCTATAAATAATTTTAATTACTATTACTATGTAGGTAAGATGCCTCGTGATTCTAAGTATCATCAGGGATTATTTCACCCAACTAATCCCAAAAAATACTTAGGAGATGTGAGAAATATAATCTATAGAAGTAGTTGGGAACTTAGATTCTTACAGTGGTGTGATAGTAATGAGAATATTATTGAATATGCTTCTGAGGAATTCTCCATTCCTTATCTCTCACCCCTAGATAATCGAAAACATCGTTATTATCCAGACTTTCTAATCAAAGTCAAAGAATCTGGTGGTGTAGTAAAAAAGTATGTCATTGAGGTAAAACCCAAAAGACAAACTCAAGAACCCAAAAAGAAATCAAGGGTTACCAAATCTTATATCCATGAATGTAAAACGTATGCCCTTAACCAAGCCAAATGGAAATATGCCAGAGAATTCTGTAAAGATAACTCTTTAGAATTCAAAATCATAACTGAAGAACAACTATGGAACAAGAAGAGTATCTAGAAACTACAGAAAATAGATTAGAACATGTAGTCAGTGACATCATAGCCATGACTGATCCTGAAGATATGATGCTCGCAGTAATGGAAACTTTAAATGATACTGTTGTAACTACTCCAGATGTTGGAAGATATTATACCTTTATATACGATCCTAAAACTCCTAGAATTCGTTATGATGAATTCCCCCTCATTGCTTGTGTGGGATTATTCAGATGGGGGTTTAGAGGAATCAATTATCATTGGCCAGGGTTTAGAAACTATGATTGGCAACAATCAATAGGTAATTTATATCAAGCTTATCCTCTTGAAATAAATGATTTACGTTCTATTCCTTATCAGAGATTTAGGATAAATAACTAACATAGACCGTTTGCATATCTAATGGCAATAGAAACTAGAACTAGAATATGGGACGGACTAGCGGTTTACGAAGCTATCAATACTTCGACAGGATCCATCAGTTTATATGGATCTGCCTCAGCCCGAAGTACCGCAATAGCAGGAGGAACTGATGCAGTACTGGCTTCCTCTACACCCAGTAGTGCTAACACTGGGCGTGATTGGACTATAGATGATGCAACCACATTCAGACGTCTATACAATAATAGAAGAGGAGCAGGACGAGGAGCACAACTAGCTCCTTCCACTTTCAATAATCTATTCCATAATAGCGGAACTACCTTATTCAATAGTGATAGAACAGATATATTAAATACTCAATCAGCAACTGCTCGTAATTATTATGCCAATACACTAGGTATTCCTGGAATTACAAACTCAATAAATCAAGTTGTATCTCCTAGTGGAACTCTTTCAACTCAAGCTCCTGTTGCAACACAACAACCTGGAACTCTAACTGATGGTTCTATTAACCTTAATGAGGTTACAGGCACTGCTACTCAAGCTACAGGATCCGGAGCGACGGGATCAATCCTGAGATATCCTGAAATGAATTTAGGACCCCTAGGATATGATTATATACAGATAAGAGCTTATGACTTTGTGGGTTCTATGAGTCTGCAAGGTAGTGGGACTGCCACAGGAAATGCTAGATTTAAAAAACAAGTTCTGCCAACAATCCAACTTCCTATGCAACCCAATATATCAGAAGCTAATGCTACTGATTGGGCACAAGATACAATGAATGCCATGCAAATGGCAGCAGGACAAGCTGCATTAAGTAGTATTGAAGGTCTTTCTACCCCCGCAGGCGCAGGAGCAATGGGAGCTGGTGCCCTTGCAGCTGGACCAACAGGAGCTGCAGTGGTTGCATTAGGAAAAGTTGGATTTGAAGTGGCCAAAGAAGCTCAGAAGCTTATAAATGCAGAAAATATTGCAGGAGCTGCAGCATATTTTGCTGGCCAAGCTGTAGGATCAAACATCTTAGGAAGAACTACTGGACAAGTAATCAATCCCAATATGGAATTGACATTTAATGGTCCTAAAATGAGAACCTTCAACTTTGGATTCAGAATGACACCCAGAACTCCATCTGAAGCCAGAATAATCAGAAGTATGATTAAATTCTTTAAACAACATATGGCTCCTGAAAAAACAGAGTCAACAATGTTCTTAAATCCTCCTAAGATTTTTAGATTAGAATATCTATATAATGGGTCTGATGACCATCCCTGGCTGAATAAATTTAAACCCTGTGCACTCACACAATTTACCGTTAATTATACTCCTGATGGTTCTTACATGACTTATGATGATGGTTCTATGACTTGTTATAACATCACCATGGGATTTAATGAAATGGAAGTAGTATATTCCAACGATTATGCAGATGGGAGCATGACATAATGGCAAAAAAATACTTCAGATACGTCCCAGACTTTAGTTACGTTAGTAGATCTCATGATGCACAAAATATATCTGACTATATTACCGTAAAGAATCTTTTTAAAAGAGCTAAATTAAGACCAGATATCTGGGCTGATCTAAGCAAATTTACCAAATATAAAATTATTGGGGATGAAAGACCTGACCAAATTGCTTATAAGCAATATGGTGACCAAAACCTAGATTGGTTAATTATGATGGCCAATAACTTCATCAATCTAGAAAATGAATGGCCAATGGAGCAACGGTCCTTCCACAAATATCTCATCTCTAAGTATAGAAATGAAGCTGGTATACACTCTTCCCATCACTATGAAACTCAGGAAGTAAAAGATAGTAAAGGTAGAATAATACTACCAAAAGGACTAGAAGTTCCTTCAGATTTTAGTATAACCTTCTATGATTCAGGAACAGGTACTGAAGTAACTCACACTGGTATAACAGATGAATGGACCAACTATCAATATGAAGAACTTATCCAAGACAAAAAAAGAAATATCTTTATATTAAAAGGAAGATATATCGCATTAGTATTAGAAGATCTAAAATCCATCATGCCATATAAAAAGGGTTCTACTCAATATGTGAGTAAAACCCTGGTTAAAGGAGAAAATATTAGATTATACAACTAATAAAAAAAGTAATAGGGTCAAAAAATACCCTGCCTAATTTTTCCCCCGATTTTGGAATTAAAAGTTGAATTTCCCTCAGGACTCAGCTAACTTAGCGAAATAAGACAAGGGATCTTCTTCATCAGATGAAGTTTCTACTTGCTTACTTTCCTGATAGGAATTCTCAAGCTTCTTAAGTACCTCCTCCTCAGACACTCTCTTCACTTCAGTTTGAGCTGTAGTCTCATAGTCTAACTCTTCTTTAGTTACTCTCTGAGGAGCTGTCTTAGTACCTAGAACATATCCTAGACGCTTCTTCAGGTCATCATATGACTTGAATTGATCAGCAGCCACAAAAGCTTGAAGAGAATACTCCTTCTTCCAGATTGCTTCTAGAGCATCGTCATCATCCAATAAAGGACCTGGAGTATCAAACTCAGACTTATCATAATTCCAGAAACCATCTTTCTTCTGGAGCTTCAACTTAAAGTTAGCACCAGCCCAGAAATCAAAAGGATTGATTGGAGTCTCATCCTCAAACTCTGGTTGCATAACATCCATAATCTTATCAAAGATCTTCTTACCAAACTTGTAAAGAAAAACTCCACCCTCATTCTGAGGATTAGCAGGATCCTTTACAACATAGATGTTTGCATAAAAGGACAACTTACGCTTTTGCTTTCGTACAGTATCTTTATCTTTCTCATTCCCACTGTTCCACAATTCACGATTCAATTCTCCAAGAGGATCCTTTTGTCCAATGGTAGTGAGAGAATTCTCAATATACCATCCACCAGGTCCTTGGAATGCGTGTGAAAACAGCTTAACCCATGGCAAATCTTCTCCGTCAGGAGCAGGGAGGAATCGGATAACGGCATAACCATTACCACTCTTATCCATTTCTGGTTTCCAGAGCCTATCATCAGCCCCTCCACCAGTGTTATTCATCTTCTCGACTTCCTTAACTAGTTTGCTAGTTAATGAGCCCAAAGAGCTTTGCTTTTTAAGGTCGGAAAAACCCATTTGTATACCTCGTATTAAGTGTATTTGGCTTGTGTGTACTCTGTTATCTTATCACTGGGGCGATCCTTTGTCAAGATGATTTCTCATGTGTTCAATCATTTTAAACATATTCTTAAAGGTATCACCTAAATCAACACCTGGGGGAAACCCCATGTCCTGTGCTTGCTTCTGAAGCATATTTTTCATCTCTTTGGCCTTAGGATCATCAGATAATTTCAGTCTATGATAGAAAATGTTCTGTTTATGTAACAATTTCTCTAGATTTTTAATCTGTTCTAATTGTTCACTCTGAGGTAGAATTTGAAAATTAAAAAAGTTAACAAAAACTGTTTCTTGCAATTTTTCAATTTCTCTCAGTTCTTCCTGTACCAATTCTGATTGGAAAAATTCACTCATAGCACAATCTCTTTCAAGATTTTTTTATAACGGAATACATCTATATTTAGGAAAGAATTATACTTTTCCATTCTTAAAGAAAGAAACTTCCATACTGGATCACCCAACTTCTTATCAAAATCTTTCTTAAATCCAAGGATCTTTTCCAAGATAAGAAAAGTCTCTAGAGAAATGTTACCTTGTAAATGTTCCTTTACTATATCAGGATGTTTGGTTCCTTTTATCTCAAACATCTCATCAAATTTTTTACCCCCAAAAACATTCCCAATCTCCTCTTTAAAAACATAAGATAAAGATTGAGTTCTCTTCTTCCAATTAGTATAATTCTTCTCTCCATTCCTCATGATCTCACCAATCCATAAGGCTTGAGGATCATCACAAGAAACAAAATTAGCCACAAAGAAATCTATAACTTCCTCATCATTCTTCTGTCTACTTATTTTCTCAAAGAAAAACCTATCCTTTCTCTTATAGAAAGACTCAATAGAAGCACGTGACTTACCACAGTATTTTATATAATCATACTTCTCCTTAGTAAAATGATTCTTCAATCCCAAATAGGATTTATAAGTTTCAAAGGGATTCACTTTAAGCATTCTTCTCCGTAATATTAAAAGCTAAAGTAATTCTTTCTTTACTAACAGTCTGTGGTTCTACATGATGAAGAACCTGACTAGGGAACATTACCATTGTTCCATCTAATCCTTTATACCCACACTCATACTCATCAAAATGAGTAGGGTGGCCATGGTTTTTATAATATATGACTCCGGACAACCTTCCTGCATGGTTGTGTGTAGGATTATCATCTCCCTTATAGGCAAAGTTAGTCCAGATATCATACCCATCAAAGTGTCCGTCCCACTTTCTTAACTTAAAGTCTCTATGAGATTTCCCTCCTCCCCAATACTTGGCAGCTATTCTTAACGTCCATGCCAACCAGAAAGAACTCTCAATTAAATGAGGAGAGATAGAACACTGATATGAATTATGTGGCTTACCATCCATAGCAAGATACCCTACATTCTCGTGGGCTTTCAATTCTGCTAAGGGACTATTCTTAAACTTCTTACTTTCATTTACCCATACATCAAGTTCTTTTTGAATTTGTCTGGGGATATTAAAAGCTAATACAGGCACATTAGGTGCCAGTTTATAAGAATCTAAAAAAGTATTCATAAAGGAAGTTTAGCGTGAGAAGTCCTCTTAAGAAGATTCAATTCCATCGCTTCAGCCTTTAACTTCTCCTTCAAAGGTTTAGTAAGTAACTTAGGTACTGATTCTACATCTAGATTATTCTTTTCACAAAAGAAAACAATGGCATCAACATATTTCATGTCTTTGTTTTCCATTACAATTTGTTCTATCTCCTCTGTAAATTTACGTGAGCAATAGAATTTACTTCTAATTAACTCATCTACAGTAGGGTCTTCAGCTTTTGGCATATTCCTGTAACTTAAATTCAACAAAGTCTCTAATATATTCCGATAACATTTTGATGTACTTCCGTTTGTTGTATTCTTCATAAACTACACATTCTCCATCTTCACAAGACATAATAATTACAAATTTCTTCACCATTATACCACTCATTTCATATAACATACAAGCATATGCTGCACATTGTACAAAGTAATGGTCAATCCACTTACGTGGTTTGGGTTTCTTAGAAGTCTTAAAATCTATAACAGATAACTCCCCATCATACTCCGCTATACAATCAACAGTTCCTGCTACTCCTAACCTACTACTATAAAGTGAAGTCTCTAGTGCATGAATGTTATCTATTAAGTTGAGTTGGGGTTTAGCCTGTTTAAAAAGAAACTCTGACAAAGGTTGAACAGAAGGAAGTTCTTCATTCTTCAAATAATATTCCACAAGTGTATGCATATCAGTGCCTCTACTTGTAGATGCCTTAGTAATCTTATCAGCTTCTTCAGTTCCTACTCTCTTTCTCCACTCAAGAAAGATTTCACGATTAATCCAACTGATAACAGAAGTAATTGATACCAACTTGTCCCCATCAGGAACATCATAATACCTTACCCCATCAATAGTGACCCTTTTTAATGGAGGTATATCAATCTCCACATGATTAAACATAATTAAACCTCTTACATCTCCATCTCCATACCCAATTCAAGTTTAGCAATGATATACTCCTTAACTAAACCACTCCTACAGATATCTGCTGCAGTAAACTCTATTATATCAAAAGATGGCATATTTTTCAAGATGTTCATGAACTCAAAGATGCCATTCCTTTCATTAGTCTTAACCAAATCAGTTTGAGTTGCATCTCCACAGAATACAATCTTAGAATTCTCTCCTACTCTAGTGATGATAGAATCTAATTCATGGAAGTTAAGATTTTGGAATTCATCTACTAAAAGAATGGTGTTATCAAAAGTAGTTCCTCTAATGAATGAGGTACTCCAAAAATCAACTGTTCCCTGTGCCTTGAGATTAGAATACAACATCTCAAATGATGCATCATCAGGCATCTGGAACATATACTTTACCATATTCTTGTAAGGTATTTGATAAAGCCAGGACTTGTCTTCATGATCGCCAGGAAGAAACCCAATTTCACGAGTACTAACAAGAGACCTAACAATACATATTTTGTCGTAAGGTGACTTTTGATCCAAGACATCTTGAATAGCGTTATAAAGGGCAATAAAAGTTTTACCTGTTCCTGCTACGCCATAAGCAACAACATTTTTATCCTCTTTATAACTATCAAAGAATGTACTTTGATTTTCAGTAAGAGGTTGAATGTCCTTTATATAATCTAAATTAATAGGTTTTTTACGTTTCATAACTCTACTGCTCATCCCATTAGGAACGGGATTGGTACTAATTCCAGATGATGATTTTTTTCTTGCCATACTATGTGATTGGTTTTACTGTAGCGCCAGGAGCTTTGGAGGCTTTATGAAGGACATCATTCCATCCAGGATGTGTCTTCTTCAATCTGTCAGCCCACTCTCCAACTTCACCAACTCCAGGCATTGTAGAAGGATCAGACCAGTCTCTATGCCACTCCGGATTATCTTCACACCATTGAGACCACTCAGTAACACTCATTCTTACTTCTTTTTGTTCACCAGTATCTTTGTTTATAACGGGATATGTTGCCATAAAATTCTCAATAATCTATATCGTTATTTATTAAAGGATTTTTACATCCATCCCAATGCCTCTGATACTATAGGGAACTGTTCTACAAAAATCTTACGAACATTCTCTACAAGATCCATGTGTTCCTTCTGTGTTCCATGTGCAGAACGTAGATTAATATAATGTATCCATGACCTAACTGATCCAGTCATGTATAGTCTAGTAGGAGTGGCTAAAGGAAGAACAAATCTAGCACACTCTTTAGCAATACCATCATGAAGCATCTCCTTATAAAGATCTATGGATGCATCAAAATGTCTTCTCATCTTGTTATTAAACTTCTCAATAATGTGTGGATCTATATCATCAATACTATTCTGCCTGTTCTTCACATCTTGGCGACGTAATTCAGGTAAAGGAATATCCTCCCTAATGTGAGAGACATCCTGATACCTCTGTGAGAACTCTTGATAAGTAAATGATCTATGCCTTAGGATCTGTGCAGCCAAACCCCTTGTAGTATTGATCTCTATGGTCATAAATGATTGCTCAAAGACACTCCAGTGTCCGTGCTGAATACAATACCTTAAAAGTCCTGCGAACTTTTCATTCTCCTGGTTCTCCGGGTTGCTCACACGAGCAACATACGCCATGTGCTTTTCAGCTTCAGGAGTTACTGATATCAGTTTAACTTTGCTCATTCTCTTTTTTCAATTGTTTACGAAGTTTTCTTTGTTTTTTAATCAATTTAGCGTAAGCTTGTTCGCCTTCTGTAAATATATCAGGATGTTTAATAATATACTTAATTGCTTGTTTGGTTTTCATACTTACCGTAATAGGCTTTGAAATAAGAAATTAAGCCTGATGTCGTCACTTGCTTACTGCACCAATCATCAGCACATTCATAAATGGATTGGTTAGTGTGAGTGTTTCCAAATGTTTTAAGTAATAAAGACAAAGTTTGTGATCTAATCTGCGTATCCGTCGTCATCGTCGTACATCTCGTCGTAATCTGCCACTGGCGAAGAAAAGGCGATGGAATTCTTGTACGAGTCTGGATCTGAATAAACTTCAGATTCTAATGCGTCTACTAAAGACTTGAGATTATTAACAATTAGTTTTAGTCTCTCCTTTTTGGTGACTGTATCCATGGCTTTATTTTTATTTATGAATTATAGCACAAAAAAAGAGGGGTGTCTAGTACCCCTCTTCAATCAAGTAAGATTAAGTCACCTAGCACATACAACTTTTTGTTCTGTGTGCTTGATACCTCTGTAAATTAGATCAGAGGCGACCTTCTGACAGGTCTTCTGGTCCCGAGTGTCATACTTAACACCCCTGTATGTTACTTGCATGGTTTTTACTCCTAAAGTAGTTGGATTTTAAGGCCCGTTCCTTTAGTCGTTTGCGTCCCAACAACCCTCCTCAGTAGTACTCATTTTAATAACCTGAACCAACTCTGTCTTGTGAGAAGTTGCAGCATCATCGAGATTATCAATAATGCCTTGTGCTTCCTGACAAGTTAGAGTAGTAGCTATTAAAAAAGGAATCATAGAAGAATGATGGGATGAACGTAACCGTTCCGCGACTTACTTGCGGCCCTGATGGGCTGAACGTGAGGATATAATAACATATCCACTACTATATAGTCAAGTAATTTGGTATAACTGGATACCATTTTTACATTACTTAAACCTATCTGCTAAATCCGCAGCATGTTCATCCTCCTGCATCAGCTTATATCTCCACACCCTTTCTAAGAAAGTAACCTTACGACCCAACTTAATCTTACAACAAATCTCTACGAATCGCAACCTATCATTCTTCTCTAACACGATCCTCTATCTTATATGGACACAACAAAGAAGAAGCCAATTCCTTTGCATGTAAATTATTCTCACATAACTTATTCATCCAAATCCTTTCTTCTAATGTAACTGGACCATCAGATATAATCCTACAACAAATGTCTGTAAGTTCTAATCTATACTTAGTTGATAGCATCTTCGTCGATTCCATAATCATCAATTAATTTTTCAACATAGGTTTGTTTTCCATCAAGTCTATTCACTTCATAAAAAGCAGACTTACGAAACTTGTTTATCCTTTTATACTTCTTGATAAGTCTATCCACCTCAGTCATATTGACATTCAGTTCAAGTTTATCATCCTTTTCCTTAGGAACTTCTCCTCCAAATCCCCCTGACATTAGGATCTATCACCCCACTTAATGTCTGGAAAAGCTGTTGCTACAACACCCTTAGTAAGTTTATATTTGGATTCTAGATTACTATCCTTTGCAAGACATACAATCTCAGCTTCTTCAGGATGGAGTCCTTCCAACATCTGAATAAACATAGTCTCTCTCCTCATAGTAGACAAAGAATTATTACCACCCTTTAAAAAATGATAAAGATTCTTCCACTCTTTACGTAAAGAAGTATGATCAGTCCCAGCAGGAACATCATTCTTCTCGTAAGGAACCTCACCTTCAGGAATAGCAGAGACAGCAGTCTCATCAAAATTCCATATCAAAATAGCTTTTAATGCTGGATTTGCATATTGCTTCAGAACACTCACCTTCTTAGCAACTCCTCGCTGTTTACTAACTAAATCTAAAATCTCCGAAACGAATGGATTAGGAGGAAGTTTTGTAGGAGGAGAGGCAGCTTTTTTAACTGTAAAACTCTTTGTCTTTCTAACAGCTGTGGCTGGTGATGCTTTAGGTCTAGGCATGATAATATTTTTAATTTAAGTATAGTACATTTTAAGGAACACGTCAATCTTCATCTTCATCCTGTAAAGTTTCTGGATTCTCAAATCTTACTGCGTGTATCTCATCAGGTATAAGTTGTCCATTCTTATCAAACATTTCGGGATGTGCCCAATAAGCTGTAGGTTGATTCTCATAGGAATGTTGTTTGGCCATCCACCCTATCATTCCTCCAACTAAGAGAGCTAAGAATGACACTACTGTGGTAAGTGTTAGAGTAACTACTAACGTTTCCATACTATTCCTCCTCCAGAGATGCTTTTTTCTTGATGTCCAAGGACAAAGTAATCTCCCAATTAAAGAAAGAAAACTCTACCTGGAAAGTTTTAGGTCGTGGTCTCCTCTTTCTTCTCCTTTTATTTCTAAGTAAAAGTTCCACCCCTCTATTGATAGTAAGAGGAGTCTCTTCTTTATTTTTATTTAGAGGGCTTTTTTCGTCGTCCCGGTTTTCTATCGTCACTGTACCTCCGTGCATCATCAAGGATTCCATACAAATAATTCTTTATCTTTCGAGCCTGGGGTTTGGGAATATGACCATACCCCTCTCTCAAAGTCTTGTGTTCACCATCACTCCCTCCTTTAATATATTCTGTAAGTTCAGATATAATATTCCTAAGTTCGTCAGCTGTAGAACTCGCAAGGAATTCATCAGCTTCTACTTTCTTAGTCTTCCGATATTTTAAGTATTCATAAAATTTAAGTTGAAGATTTCCTTTAAAGAATGCTAAGTCAATAGCATGTTCAATCATATCATAAATTTCATCATCCATCAGATTATTTGATTTTCTTGAAGGTATTTAATCGTTTCTACACTTCCACCCAAATTATCGTTATTCACAACTACTTGAGGAAAGGTAGAACCTTCTCCAAACTGACCATGAAAACTAGATTTATCAAAGTGTTGGTCCAATTTATAAACTACATGTTTAAGGTTAGCTAATTTTAACACTTCAATGATTTTATCGCAATGAGGACATCCGTCCTTCGAATAAACAGTAAAATTTTTATTCATGGTGAGATGAAAAATTTATTTAGTGGTTAATGTTAGTTACGTTTCCCATAGCCTTCTTTCCACTCACCTTTCTCATAATCAAAATTAGGATGTGGTTCTGAAGAAACTACAGGATTCTTAGTATTATTTGTTAAGGTGATAAACTTGTCTGCAGCAAAAGTTCCTGCAACATTAACAGAGATTTCATCTCCATCATTCCAAATCTCTTCACCATTCTTCTTCCTCATATCTAGAGCCTTTTCTAGATCATCAATTATCCTTTGAGTTATTTTCATTTTGTTCTTTCCAATGTTCAATAAGGAGCAAAAGCTCTTCTATTCTTTGGAGAGCAGACTCTATTTTTTCATCAAGATGTGTCATTAATAAAGCTTCTCTTCCTGATTGGTTTCTATAACCATATCTGACTCAGGATAAGCAACACAAGTCAGAATAAAGCCAGCTTCTATTTGATCATCATCCAAGAATGACTGTTCAGATTGATCAGCTGTTCCTTCTATAATCTTACCAGCACAAGAAGAACAAGCTCCTGCTCTACAAGAAGATGGTAAATCTAAACCAGCCTCTTCACCAGCATCCAAAATATATTGATCATCAGCACAATCTACTGTATCTTCAGCACCATCAGATGAACGAAAAGTAATGGAATAAGTCATTTAGAATTCCTAAAAATACCTAGTATATATTAAGCGAACTGTCTGAGTTGCGTAAGGATATGTTTGTATGCTGTAACAATGTCCCCCTCATCCTTTCTGAATAAATCTTTATCAAATCTTTCTTGTGTTCCTTTCTTCCACAACCTCATACTATCAGGGCTCAATTCATCAGCCAAATATAAATCACCATGACCATCATGGCCAAACTCCAACTTAAAATCAACCACATCAAACCCCAGTAAAGTAAATAAAACTTGCAATTGACCATTGATCATCAATGCTTGTTCTTTAAGTGGTTCAGGGTCAACTCCCATCAACCTCACACGATCTTCTGTAAGTAAAGGATCACCTTTAGCATCGTCCTTTAAAAAGAATTCAACAATAGGTGGTTGAAGCATTTGTCCTTCACGTAGACCATCAGTATTCTTAACCAAAGAACCCGCAGCAATATTCCTACAGATAACTTCTACAGGGATAATTGTAAGCTTCTTACAAAGCATCGTGTTAAGGGATGGTAACTCCAAATAATGAGTTCTAATTCCTGCTGCTGATAGCTTCTCAAAAAGAAGAGCTGAAATCAAACAACATACCTTACCCTTTCCATCAGGGTAATCTACCATCTTACCATCAAAAGCAGTGACCTTATCCTCATACTTGATGAGTACCGTTTCAGCATCACCAGTATCATAAACAGTTTTTACTTTGCCTTTAACAACTTCATTCATTTTACTGGATACTCCCTCCCTGTCAAATCAAAATAACTTTGGTAATCCATCTTACCTTCCCTCTCATCTAGGACTTCATTAATCAATATCTTCATCTCTTTAACAAAAGTATCCTCCAGAAGTCTTTTAGGTTTCACCATCATAGGTGGATAACCATCCTTCCACTTCCACTCCTTGGCGGCTTTCTTAGGGTCCATAGCAGGACCACTAAGACCTTGGGTATCAATCTTACTTATTTCTTTTTCCATATTAATGAGGATTATACCAATTAAAATAAAAGACACATCCTACTATGCCCAATACTATCATCAATCCAATAACATACAATGCCATCAATCTCCACTCCTAAGAATTAAACCTAATATGTAAATGGGGACAGCTGCAACCATCCCACCTAGTAATACAAATCCAACTTCAGTAATAATATTTTCCATCAACATCATCCCCTCCAAATCATATCAGGCATGGCTTGAGGTGCCTGTCTACCCACAGTAAACATAAGGATAGCATACCCTAGAAACCATAGTACATTCACTATAAGTGCTTGTCTATAGAAAAACTTTCTTACTCCCATAGAGAGTGCAATTACTCTCGCATCAGCAGACGTCTGTGGGTCTGATGTTGCCAATCTCCTAATAATCTGTTCAATAATAACCGCAATAATAGTTGCTACTATCGTGGGATAGAATACAAAATCCAAAAAAGACATGATGATGATTAGAATTTGCATTAGTCTAGTGCGTCTAAGTTTCCGTGTTTAACTGGTTTGTGAGCTTTAAATTTATCATGATTGCCATCACCAGGCATCTTACCATAAGCACAATATTCAATAGCCTGAATAGATCCTTTCAGTCTATCTAAATCCCTATCAAGTTGCATATATTCTTGATAAGCATCTTCCAATTCAACTTGTCTATCTTCTAGTTGCGTGGTTCTTTTATAAAACCTTTCTAGAAGTTGTTCATAATTCTCAGTTTCTTTCATGATTTCTCCTTTCCAAGTATTGTACCATATGTGTCAGAGTTTGTACATCTTCACCTACTAATTTAATAATCTTGTCACAATTAGAACAAAGAAGATTATCTCCATCCATCACAAATCTATTATACCTACCACCTGGTTTAGTAGTCTCACAGATGGCACAAACTCTATTCCTTTCCCTAATTATATCATACTTCTTTTTCTTCCAATAATTATCTACAGCTCTCTTCCTACTACAATCTTTACATTCATAGGCATAAGAAGACAGGAGAGTTGCATTTACACCACACCTATGGAAATCAGCTAGCAGACTTTTCTCTTGGCCACAGACCCTACAAGTCCTCTCCTGAAGTAGTAAATGATCTGTCTTTATCTGATCATCAATCTCCATCTTCAACTGGGTCCACAGTATCTCTTTCTATATGTTCTTCTAATTTTGAAATAGATGCATCTACTCCTGCCAATCTTTCTTCAAGGCGATCTTTCCAATAGTTAAGCATCTTTAGTCTCCACTTCTGATGATCTTCATGAGACATTTTAGGACGTCTAAATGAACAGCAACCCATTAGTAGTACTATAACTTTACCTATTATATATTAAAAAAGGACCAGTGTAAATGGTCCTTTGAAGATATTCAATTTTTAGGGGTCATCCTATAAGCCCCATATGCAGTGCCACCTATGGCAGCTAGAATAAGGAAAAGTTCCATTATCCTATAGAAGGAGCAAGAAGAGCAACTTCAGTAGTCTCAGCTGTAGCCAAGTCTAGTGGGAAGTTGTGTGCATTGCGCTCATGCATAACTTCCATCCCGAGGTTAGCCCTATTGAGCACGTCTGCCCATGTCGGAACTACCCTACCAGAAGAATCTAGGATACTCTGGTTGAAGTTAAATCCATTCAGGTTGAATGCCATGGTACAGATACCCATTGAGGTAAACCATACACAAACAACTGGGAATGTTGCTAAGAAGAAGTGAAGACTTCGACTATTATTAAAGGATGCGTACTGGAAGATTAACCTACCGAAGTAGCCATGAGCTG
>VTLG01003639.1_pt1 | contig 19706 bp, 42 predicted proteins | sample 4694571 | NCBI WGS metagenome assembly VTLG01 (sample SAMN12604809, study PRJNA352737) | marine metagenome | biome: ENVO:00000447; feature: ENVO:00000209|ENVO:00000569|ENVO:01000036; material: ENVO:00002151; isolation source: viral sequences binned using virsorter ...
TAATTCAGAATTTAGAATTGGTTGGCCTAGAGGATTACTAGGTTCATTACCTGCGGACAGCGAACAATTTATGCTTATTGAAGAATTATATAAACAAACAGATAAGATGCAACTGAGATTAGAAAGTATGATGCACAATGAGGTTAATATAGAAGCATTAACTAAAGCAGTTAATAAATTACAATCTGATGTAGAGAAGTTAAAAGATAAACAAAGAGCATTTGCTAATGGAGGGCAACATTAATGATTGAAACGGTGATCGCCTTGTGTATGTTTTATCAAGGTGGGATTATTGAACACACTTATAAAGACAGTATGTCTGATTGTTTAAAATCTAAAAGGATTGCTTCTAGGGAAGTTAATCCTGAAAATGTTAGATTTGCTTGTGGTAAAGTTAAAGCAAAAACAGAGATATATATGGGTGAAAAAAAGATACTTAAAATAATAGAGGATAAATACTAATTGTGGTTGATAGATTTTGTAAAAAGTGTAATCATCTCTGTCATTGTATAGAGGCAGACCATGACGGCTGCAAATGTGATGGCTGTGAGTGTAGTCAAAAAGGTGAAGTAATTATTGATGATACTAATGAATGTGAGTCTTGCCAATAAAAAAGGAGATGAATATGATAACATTACCTGATCTAAAAAGTAAAATTGCTTTATTTTGGTGGAATAGAAGCACTAAAACTAAAACAATTCTATTGGCGATTGTAGGTATTATCCTGTATATTCTTTAATAGGAGATATGATGAAAAAAATATTATTAGTCTTAACATTCCTGGCTTTAACAGGATGTTCAGTAGGACATAAATGTACTTATACCCAAGAAGGTACTAAAATTTCAAGCTGGGTATGGTTCTTTAATGGTGGGCAACCTGCTGATGTAGATAAAAACAACTGTAATTAAAAAAATATATGCTAGAGGGTTTAACGAATGAGGGTTTTAAAAAAACTTTGGAAAAAGTACACCGATCATCTTTACGACAGTTTTCTAGGCTTGATAGAAAGCCGATCTGGCAATCTATCCTGTTGGGCTTGGAACAAACGATGGAACAAGCGACACTTTCTACGCCATGTAGGTGGCAAGACAGGAAAAATTTATACCATCTCTAAACGAACAGGAGTTTACAAAAAATAATTATGGCCTTCCCAGTATTAAATATTTTGACAAGTGCTTTCAAGGTTGGTACACACCTGTATCAAAATAGACAAAAAACTAAAATGCTTATGTCTGATGCACAGATGCGTCATGCAGAAAAGATGAGTACAGGTGAAATTGAATATAAAGCGAAAATTATTGAGAGTAATGATAAAGGCTGGAAGGATGAGTTTGTTCTCATTCTTGTCTCCCTTCCTATACTTTTATTGGCTTATTCTGTTTTTAGCGACTCTCCAGATATTCGCCAACGATTAGATTTATTTTTTGAGTATTTCAAGAACCTTCCCTACTGGTATCAGGCTATATTTATAGGAGTAGTCAGTGCCATCTATGGTCTTAAAGGTGCGAACATTATGAAAAGGCCCAAATAATGTATGTCAGAAAATTCAAACGAACTTATAAACGAATATAAAGATCAGATTAGAATCTTAAAATCTGAGGTTGCGGAGTTGCAAGACGCAGGAAAATCTAAAGACTCAGCAAACAAAAGGTGCTTACAAAAACTAGAGTATGCTAATGAAGATATAGAAAAGGCAAATTCTAAAATAAAAGAACTCAATCAAAAGTTGAAAGACACCAAGAAAACAAACAAGATGCTAACTGACCACCCATGATAAAGAATGAAAATAGTATTAATAATGATTATTTGTTCCGCCTTAGACGGAAGTTGCGACAAACCTTACCAAAACAAAACTACCTTTACCGATTGGGATAGCTGTATGCGTCAAGGTTATATAGATTCATTACAAATATTAGACTTAATGGGTACTGAATTTGTTAATGAACATGGGGCATATATTCGTTTTGCCTGTAAAGAAGTAGAAGATAAGAAACAAGAAATTAACGCTTAATTTATCTTTGTAAGATTGCAAAACCTATTCACTTATAGTACATAAGAGTTAATGAAACTCAGTACGAATTTCACTTTAGAAGAAATGATTCAAAGCCAAACAGCTTTGAGAAATAACATTGATAATAAACCTAACGACCAACAAATAGAAAATATTAAACATTTAGTAGTTAATATTTTGCAACCTTTAAGAGATTATTATCAAGTACCCTTAAAGATTACATCAGGATTTAGAAGTCCTGAACTTTGTAAGATGATAGGGTCAACTACTAAATCTCAGCACTGTGCTAACAATGGGGCGGCTGCTGATTTTGAAATTCCAGGTCATGATAACAAAGAGGTGGCTAGTCATATTAAAAATAATTTTGACTTTGACCAACTCATCCTTGAATATTATGACGATTTAGATATTAATTCTGGATGGATTCATTGTAGCTTCCTAATTATGGAAGGAAGGCATGAAGCCTTAATCAAGGATAAAACTGGCTATCATAAATGGGAGGACTAATGGCTAAAAAGAAAAAGAAAAATAAAAAAAACAAAAAAAACAAAAAAAATAAAAAAAATAAAAAGAAAAGATAATGTGGAATCCAGATAGGATTTTTATTATTGCTATGGCAATATTTTTCATAGGCTCTATTTATGTTTTAAGTTTAATTCCAAAATAATGATAAGAAAAAAAGGAAAAAAAACTTGGGCTTCCGCCAAAAGAAAAAACATTATTAGAACGGTTGGGAAGTGTATTCATTGTAATGACGATATTAGTAGTGATATGAGTTTTATTTGTTATTACCATCCAAGACATGAGCCAATAAAACCAGCTCATTATTCATGTTATAAAACAGAAGCGGAGAAAGAACAAAATGCCAAGAGTCGGTAAAAAACATTTCAGCTACAGCAAAAAAGGTAGAGCTGCTGCTAAAAGGTATGCCAAAAAAACAGGTAAAAAAGTTAGTCATAAAAGAAAATACGCCTAATCCTGTTGCAAAAAGTCTAAGAAGTTCACACTTAAAGACTCAAATCATACCCTCAAAAAAGATTTATAATCGTAAAAAGATTAACAAAACTGCGGATTAGGTGTAATCATTTTGATATGGTTGGGTACGGTTGGAGGGTCTATATTAAGGGTTGTATTTTAGAATAATTCTAATATAGTAAAGGTCTATCATTTTACACTTCTCAGGCTAGTCAGTTGACCTATTCTTGGTTCTGACTAGCCCTACAAATTAGCGATGCAAAAACATCGCTTATTCATGTTATTTACTTACCAGTTTTTGTGCTGCAACAACTTGCAGATTCAAATGGTCGGTAATTTCACCATAAGAATTTGGGTTGGGATAATGTTTTTCATTCCTGTGTTGATTATTCACATGAATTTCTGGTTCATTATCCTTATACGTTAGCTGACTTGTAAAAGTATTGTAATCATATCCTTCATAGAAGTAAGTGACAGGTACTTTTAAATATCTAGCAACCTCACCTAAAACAAAACCACTCATTCCATTAACTCCCTTTTCGTACTTTTGTACTTGCTGGAACGTTTTATTTGTTGCATGGGCAACATTAGTTTGTGTTTTCTTGAGTTGTATTCGCCTGTTTCTTAGCTTCTTACCTGCATGGGTATCAAAGGATATTTTTTCCTTTCTATCAGTGGGCATAAAGACTCCTTTCCTTTCTGGTTGTTTACAACCATGTATTATTTATCCACACAACTTAACTTTTAATTATGTCGTAATTGTGTCTTGCTTATCCTTTTCAGCTTGAAGATTTTCTGCAATTTTCATTAGTGCATTTTGCTTCTTAGAAACCCAACCTTTATATTTATACATTAGTCTAGTTTCTTTTTGTACTTCATCCTCAAGTTCTTTTACTTTTTTTGGATCGTACTCCATCTTCTGTCTTATCCTCCTTTAACAGTTTCACTGTGGAATACATGAATCTTTTGCTAGTGACTTCTTTTACCTTTGACTTATCGGAGGCTTGATGTTGATTAGCAGCTTTTTCTGGACTATCAAAATCTTGCTCCATCACTACCGTCATCTCATAGTTCCACAACTTTTTACACTTACTCATTACAACTCATAATAGTTGTTGACTTTCAACTTACTGTCTTTAGTTGTATTAATCAAGCTATATTTTCTCATAAAATAGTTATGGGATTCCACTAACCCTAACTTTTCTGCATCTTTAATGAGAATACCTATGCGTTGCTTACTTACATTTAAAGCTTTTCCTATCTCATCTAGCTTGGGATAACACTCATTTTCCTTGTAGTATTTAGCCATAAAGAGAATAATTTTTTTTATTTGGGGGCTATAAAAAACCTTACCATTACTTGCCATTAAACTCCTCCTGCCTAAATTTCATCATTGTTCTTAACAAAGTGTTGTACCCAGAAATATCTTTGTGAGTATCTTCCTTATGTAAAACTTTCTTTGTTCCATCATCAATGGTTCTAGTTAATTTAAAAACAATCATTAAAGCAGGGATAAGCTCTAACGGAACTTTAAGCTGAACTTTATTAATCACTTCTAAATAACTTTTAACAAATCCTGCAACGACATGAGCATTGTTAGAAAAGTTTCCATATTCCTTTCCTTTTTCCTCTAGCATTTGCTTAATCATCTTTTCTCCAATATTTGAATTGAAGTATTTTATATTATCATCACTCATTTTTTTTCCTTTCACTTCTTTTTAATCGTTTTTGGGCTTCCTCTACAAATTTAAAAACATCCCATTTAGGATGTTCTTTTCTTACTTTACGAATCATCCTTGCTAACTTTTTAATATAGGGCATACTTTTAAATCTTTTGTCGGTCATTTATTTTTCTTCTTCATCATGTCTTTTAACTCTTTAGTATGAACTAGATTATCAAACTGACGTTCTTCAACAGATCTAGCTAAATCAGCTTTTAGTCTTTCATTTTCTTCTTTTAACTTTTTTATTTCAGGAGAATTATTACCCACCCCTTTAATTAAAGCTAATTCATTTTCAGAAAATTGTCTGCGATTTTTTTCATCTAAAAGTTCTACTTCTAACTCAGATATTCTTTCGCTTAACTTTCTTACTTTTTTTTGCAACTCATTTCTTTGTTGCACATAATTAATCTCCATTCTTTTCCTCCACAGGTTTGCAATACGTTAAAAAAACTTTATATTCTTTGTCGTCTATCTTATAAAAAAGACCATCCATTTCTGCGTCTCCTTCTTTGTAGTAGGTATTCTTCTTTACATATTCTTTGCAGCTTTGGTAATCCACAAACTTATCTTTTAAAACAAATTTCAATCCTAATTCAGTAGGATTAATTTCGCTGGGCATCACTAACAACATTAATAATTCTATCATAACTATTCCTTTAATAAGGTGGTGGTACGACTTAACTTTTTGGAGGGAGATAAATATTCCCACCACCTTGATTAATAGAGTTAAGCCTGTTTAGGCTTTCTCTCCACTAATTTGTGTATGATACGGCCATCGTCTTTAGTATTAATCCATTCAGTTAGATTAATAGTTTCTCCAGCTTTCATATCTTTACTTATTTTATAAGAACCCCAAAATTTTTCTGGGTTTTCATTATCTCTATTGAGATAACCTTCTCCTGCTTTTAGTTCAAACGCCATAATTATTTCCTCCTTTGTTGGTTGATATTAGTGCGAATTGTATGACTCATTTTGTTTAGCTTTTTAAATTCATTAGTCTTGGTGAATGAATCCCAAGAACCAGACTTATGAATATCAGACTTGAGTTTTTCTACTTTAAACATCAAGTTTTTTAGTTCTCCTTTATCAATACTATTTTGAATTACTTCTAACGTAGTAGCAATTTTAAGAGAATCTATTTTTTTTTCTTTTCCATTAGTTTTTACTTTTGGAATTTCTTTTTTAATTATTTCATGATTAAATCCTGCTTCCACCTCATCATCAGAATAAATAAATCCATGAACTCCAATTAATTTTAAGATAGCTCTATCTATGCTTCTTTTTTCTGCCATTGCATAAGGATAACTATTCTTATTATTTTTAGGAGTAGCTTCTCCATAAGTAATAACTTTTAACTTACCTAATGAAGCCGTACATTTAATAGCGACTACCCCTGCTTCTGAATTTTTTTCTACTTCTTCTAAAGCATTAATAACCACACCTTTATTTTGTCCTGCTATTTCAATGTAGCGATGCTTCATACAGGTCGCACCATGTTTTTCCCAAAGACAATCCTCTGGTTTAAATTTTAATTCATCTAATATTTTTTTAACAATAGGGTCTATTCTCATTATCTCTCCTTTCAGTTTCTTTAATAATTTCTTTTATTTCCCTTTCCTTTTCTTCCTTATAAACCTCTTTAACTTTATCTTTTAACCACTTCTCAAGAACCTCATTATTAATGATTCTTTTTATATCTTCTTCTGATAAACCATCTTGCGTTTTATAACTCATTATAGAACTCCTCTATTTTTTTTACATCTTCCTCTTGCATATGAGATAAAAAGATATTACTATCTTTGTGTCTTAAATCAGACCAATCTATCCCAATCATACAAGCTAATTTTCTTATATCTCCCTCTGCCATTCTTAACATTTGTTGACGTTGGATATTAATTTGTATGAATTTGTGAAAATAATATTCTAATCCTTGAGGAGTTAAGTCCTCACAATTTTGTGCATTAAAAAGCATAGCTCCATCTTCATCTACATAAATTAAAGCAGGTTGATATTTTTTTTCAAAGTGTTGGAAATAAACAGCGATAGCAATGAGGTGGGTAAATTGTGGGGTTTTAATTTTAGCAGGTTTTCTATAAAGGTAAGTTTCTTTTTTACCTAAATAAACAGAGCCAAATCTATTTTTATGTTCAGTAAATATTTTAAGTTTAGAATTATAACTATCTATTGAACCCTCATTTACAATCTCTAATTTTTGACCGATATATTCATCATCATACCAATCATAAAAAGCCTTTTCCACTTGCCAATCCTTCATGTAGCTTCCAGAAATTTCCATCAACATTTGTAGGTGGTTCTCAACATATTTTTTTATTCTTTCTAAAAGAAAGTTTCCTTTAGCTTGTTCTTTTTCTGAAAATTTATGGCTTTCTAATATTTTTTTATAAGCAAGTTCAACGTCAGCAATTTTCATCTTACCGATTAAAATATCTTGATAGGATTTGTGAACAAAAGTGCCTGTCTTAAAAGCAATAGAGGGTTGTTCTGGTTTAAACCGCAGGTAGTTCGCTAGTGGATATTTGATAAACCAAATTTGATTGTTGAGTGCAGTTTGAGAGGGGGAGATATTTACCTTTTTAAAATCCCCTTGCATATACATATGTCCTGTAAATCTATCAATTTTACTTAACATTGACATTCTATTTACAGATTGAAAGTAGTAATGTCAACAGTTGATTTAATTATTTTTATGGGGTAAAAAACCTTGATGCTTCCCAAAGAGATTTATTACAAAAGAGAGACTATCAAGATAAGGTATATTGGGAGAAAGGAATCACAAGACCTAGATTGCATAGGTATGTTTATTCCTGCGGATAACGAAATTCTAATTTACAAAAATCAATCCATGAAAAATGTCCTCATTACTTTCTTACATGAGTTGTATCACCTATTGTGTTCAAAAGATGGCATCAATGTGTCTAAATGTGGCGAAGAAAAATTGGTAGATAAATTAAGTGAGAGTTTTGTTAGATTATTAGTCCACAATCCCAACCTATTGGGGGTTTTCCAAAAGTTTTTAAAATGAATAAGATTACTTTAAAATGGGAGGAGATTTTAGCTGGTGCAACTAGCGGTTTAATGAGAGAGATTGAAAGTTTAAGACAAGGAATTGATTGGGGTCATGGTGCTAATTTCAACCACTATGAGAAATGGGGCATGACTATTAGTGGTGCTTTAGCTGAAATGAGTTTGGCAAAAATGTGTCAATCATATTTCAGCCATAGTGTTAATAATTTTCATGGTGCAGATCTAAAAATCAATGGTAAGTCTGTCCAAGTTCGGTCACAATTAATGTCAAAAAAAACACACAATTTAATTGTAAGACAAAACAAAAAAAAGGATGATTATTATTTCCTTATGATAGACGACTTTCCTAATTATTATTGTGCTGGATATGTAGCCCCACAAAACATAGAACGTATTGGCACTTGGACTAATTTTAATATTCAATCCAGACCTTTTGTTTGGTCTATCCCTAAAGAAAAATTAACACCATTAGAAAAATTCAGATATGAAAGGTAGTATAAAATGTTTTGGCTTTTAATCTTCATTGTGGTGTTAGGCTACCTAATTGCCATGAGAAAAGAAATTATTATTTATTTGAAAATGTTATGGGAAAAATTAAAGGCTTTCTAAAAGTTGAGCATGAATTACTGGACAATCCAGTTCTCAAACCAGTTGAGAAGTGCCTTTTAATGCTCCTTAAACGGCTGGAGAATGCCCCTAATGGCTGTTGCCCTAGTCATGCCTACCTAAAAAAAAGATTGGCCATTAAACACAGAAAAACCTTGCTTAAACATTTAGACCGCTTGGCTATGTTTGGGTATATTTGTTGGCGGAATAGAGGCAAAAATTTGACCAACGAATATTTATTCAGGGATCATCCAGACTTTGAGCAGACCTACCTAAACAACCTTAAGTTGCGTTCCATTATGAGTAGAAAGCAAAAGGAAAAATACCACAAAAGATTATTGCAACAAGGAGTTGCATCTAAAAAAGTACAGATAATTAAATAGCTTTTTGATATTTAGGTCAGCTTTTATGACTTGTTTTTTTTAAAAGTTAAGTTGATTAAATAAGGGGAACTTGCTATCATTCCCCTTATAGTTTTAGGTTAAACTATCACCCAGATAGTTTTCTTATGAGGTATTGGCTTTTTGGTTTCATCATCCCAAACCCCATGTGCATCTGCATACCACCCTTTTGTGCCAAGTTTTGATATGTCAAAAATATTGACTCCGAACTTATGTTTTTTCTTAAACTTAAACAAATGTTCCCAATCAATTTTGCACATCTTTGCACAATCAAAAGCGGCATCAGTTTCATTAGTTCCTTCTACCCAAGAACTACCTGCACCAATATATATTATTGCTAATATATTTGTTTCTGATTTACTCATTTTAAACCCCCCCTTTCAGTGAGTTGATTTCCCCTATTATATCATATTGACTTTTCTAAATTGGAGGTTGTATTTCAGTTTGTTGAAAACTAGAGCATCAAAATTTAAGGGTCATTTATTTTAGGTGCGACATCATGTCATCTTTGGCAGGTTTTCCACAAATTCAATTTAAGCTAGTTTTAAAGGTTCTAAACTAGAACAATTAAAGTCCATTTAGGGAATGTCTGGCAGGGAGTAGGATCATCCTGTTAATAACTTATTAGGGGAGGTACATTTATTAACCCTAGAGGGCTATCTTTTTTATGCCTCAATTAAGATATAATATATATATTAACTAGTTAGATTATGCCTAAATATGTTAATCCTAAAATGATACAATACGCATTAGGCAAAATTAGAAAATCTTCTAATTTTAATTACCAACAAGCCATTAGAAGAAACAAGAAAGGATTAGTACGCACTAGCCCCCTGCAAAACTTATTGCTTTTTCTTAATTCAAGAAATTATACTGATAAGGAAATTGATGGGATTGTCGCAGAATATTGGAATAGGCTGGAAAAAAACCCTAAAATGGAAAAAGAAATTGCAGAAAAATTCAAGATGTTGTATAAAGGAAAATCATAAAGACAATATCTAGGTATATCTATCCAAGAAACCTTTGAAAATGGTTAAATGGAAACCGCTACCCTCCCCATTATCCCTTTCTGGGGAGGTAGCACCTCAAATTAATGGTCAGTTAATCTTCCTTTTTCAAAATCAACTGCATCTTTTTTAGCATCTTTAATCATGCTATTTAAGGAATGAACACAAATCCCACCTTGTAATAGATTGTGCATAGCATCCTTTAACTGCATGAAAAAAGGATAATAGCCTGTGTCAATTTTATATTTGAAAAATTTATAACGATATTGTTCTAAATCTTTCCAAGCCAAATCACACATTTTTTTATGTAGCTTTGCTTTGCTTATCTTTCCATTTGCTTTAGCCATTTTTCCTCCTTTCTTTATCCAATTCATTTATTTCAGCATACATAGTCAAACCAAAGTCATAACCTTGTTTATAAAAATGAATATTTTTATGTTGTGTTGCTTGATTTCCTTTTAAAAGAGCATCAGCAACACCATCTTTAAATGAATTCAATTCTTTATCTTTCACTTGCCCTCCCTTTGCTTTTCCCATTTTTTTATTAGAGATAGCAAACCCTCAGCACACTCATGCCGACCATAGCTAATATCGTCAGTACCATCTGAACAAATAGTTTCTTCCTTGTTGTCCTTTGCGTCAGCAATTTCTTGATGATATTTAACCTCATGCCTCAACCAGTCTTTAACTTGATTAAGCATAGTATTATTTTTCATCTTTTTTCTCCTTTCTTTGTTATTTTGGTAAAAACAATCCCATGATTAGGCAACCCATAACAATAATAATAATCTCTTTGTTTTCTATGATTAAGCTAGTCATTTTTTATTGTCCTTGTTTTGTTTTAAAAACGATTTTAAAGTTTCTTTTTTAGATGGATTATTTTTTCTATTGTATTGATGATTTGGATTATCCTTTGCATACATCCAATTTACTATTTCCTTTACTTTTTTAATGTTCATTTTTTAAACCTTTTCTGCATGAATAGACCAATAAGAATAAAAATCCTTTAGGCTTTCAACATTTTTATTATGCTCATTAATATTAAAACCATTATAAATATTATTGTCCTCAACCTTTTTAATGGTTTCTTCTAGCTTTTTTAAATCATCAATTAAAAAGCCTTTTAAATGTGTTATTTTTTTATCTGTCATTTTTTTCTTAAACTCCTTAAAGCCCTATTCAAATCTAATTCAAGTAAATATGGTGTCATTGCATAGATGTTATTATGTTTTTTATTTATTTTTTTTAACCAATCAAAATAAAAATCATGCCTTATCATAGCTGAATCTATTTCATTTTTTCTACAGCTCTTGTCTAACGTACCTAAAATTTGGTGGTACATTCTAAACACTTTTTCCATTAAGTATTGGTATTGATAGTATTTTTTATTTTTCATTTTTTAAACCTCTTTTGCCATTGTTCTTGTTCAGCTAGTCTTGTGGTCAAATCTGGCTTTGTTTTGATTTTATCCAATAGCCAGAAAACAACCACAAGAAAGCCGACAAATAGCATAGCTTTCATTATTTCTTCTGTGAAGATATGCCAAAAATTAGGGTCAGTTAAAAAATCCATTAAACTACCTCTAAAATCATATCATTTTTATAAGGTAATGGGTTTTTATGGTCATGACTTGGTGTTAGAACAAACCAATCGCCTTTTTTTTGAAATACACCAAAAGATGCTAAATTACTTTCGTTGAAATAAGTATTCATTCTATCTTTTGTTGTTTTAGAAAACCAACCACCATTATTTAATTTGATTGTTTTATTAACCAAATTATGTTCAATAATTTTAGTTGAGTGATGCACTACATTAACGGTGTCTTTGTCAATGTGCATTGTTGTTTTATATGCTTTCATTTTACCTCCATTATTTTTATCTATTGACGACTTTATTGATTTGCTTTTGATTTGTCAATAGCTATTATATTTGTTTTTCTATACTTGGCATCATTAAGCAAAACTTAATAATGAAGAAGAAAAACATTGATAACCCTAGCCATGTGCTTAAATGTATGGCTATGATTAAGCCTAAAAATGCTCCTGCAAAATGCAGGGCAAAATAGACCGCATAAAATAGTTCTTTCATTTTAACCCTTTCCATAAAAAAAGGGGCTAAAAATAGCCCCTTAATTTTTATTATTTCTTATCTTGTAGTACGTTTAAAGGATCATATTTTAAAATAGCTTTTAGATCCTTTTTTGAAAAGAAATAAAACACTTTTCTAATTATTAGTTTTATTTGTTTCATTTTTTATACTTCCTTTATTAAGTTATTAGTTGTATAAATAAACATAGCTAACAATAATCCTGTCAATAGGATTTGTCAATAGCAATAATAATATATTTAATGAGTAATACAACCAAACTAACCGCAGACGTTTTAAGCTCTATTTTTGAAGAATTAGCAAAAGGTGAGAAAAGCATCAAAGCCATTTTAAAAGATAGAGACATAACCTATGAGGCATTAAGAAAGTTATTAAACAAAAAGCCTAAAATTAGGGAAGAATATGACTTGGCCGTTCAAGATGGTATTAGTCTGGCACTTGATACGGCTGTTTTTAGAATAAAAGAAACAATAGAAGATTTAAAAAATCATCCTAATCAGCGGTCTAGTCTTGCAATATCTAACCTAGAAAAGGAGATTAACAGCATGATTAAGTACAGAAGTTCGGCACTTTTAAGCAAGTATCAGCCTAAAAGTAGTCTAAAACTAGGCAATATTAATGATAATAAACCCCTTTTAGTTAAGTGGTTAAGTAAGTAAAACATATTAAAAGATAAACAATATCAATAGTTTTAGTGTGTTTTGCCCCTACCTTTGTTCACAAAGTTGTACAACAACCTTATAGGGTAGAAAAGAAAAAAAAATAAACTAAAACTAGAACCAGTTTAAGTTTAGGTTCAGTTTTTTCTAGTATAATGAGGCACTGATAAGAAGTTAGTTATCAGTACAACCAGAATTAAACAAAGAAAAGCTAAAGGGTAGGGTTTTGAATGCAACCCCCCAGCGAAGTTTTTTGCGTTGGTTAAGTAACGTTATTAGGAGGTACACACAAATAGATTTATGGATAACTTTTACAAAGGACACATTTCGGCCATAGTTCTCATCTCAGAGAAAAACCAGTCTGTAAGCATACACTTTTCTGGCTTTGAGGATTATTTGGAAGCCAAGAAGTTCAGTAAGTACATTGTGGAAGAAATGGGCATTGTAACTAACGACAGCTTTAGCTCCTTGCAAATCCCACCTAATACGACTATTCATTAAGGATGGGGGTTTTGTTTTAAATGCCAGAGGTCATCATTCCTTATCAGCCTAGACGTTTGCAGAAATTTTTGCACAAACAAATTCCTATAAATCGCTTTAATGTGATTGTTGCTCATAGGCGGTCTGGCAAAACGGTCATGTGCATCAACCATCTCATTAGAGCCGCTTTAACTAATACCCAACCCAATCCCAGATATGCCTTTATTTCGCCAACATTCAAACAAGGCAAAAGTACGGCATGGGATTATATTAAAAATTACAGCAGAAATATCCCTTATATAAAATTTAACGAATCAGAACTGAGATGTGATTTTCCTAATGGCTCAAGAATTACTATCTTGGGGGCTGAGAATGACCAGGCATTAAGAGGTATTTTTTTAGATGGATGTGTCTTTGATGAAACGCAGAATATTAGCCCAGTCCTTTTTCCAGAAGTAATTAGACCAGCTTTAGCTGACCGAAAAGGTTGGTGTATTTTTATCGGTACACCCAAAGGCCAAAACTATTTTTATCAGCTTCACAAACAAGCCCTAGAAGAAAAAGATTGGTACACCAATATTTTTAAAGCCTCCAAGACTAAGATATTAGACGAAGAAGAATTAAAGGCTGCTCAAGCGGTTATGTCTAAAGACTTATATGACCAAGAATTTGAATGTTCTTTTCAAGCCGCTATCACTGGTTCTTATTATGGTAAAATTATTGAAGGATTGGAAAAAGGAGGAAAGGTTTCTGAAGTACCTTATGACGATAATTTAAGGGTAGAGACTTGGTGGGATTTAGGATTGAAAGACTCTACAGCTATTTGGTTTGTCCAAAGGCATAGAGATGAATTAAGAGTTATAGATTATTATGAGAACTCAGGAGAAGGATTAGATTTCTATGCTGACATCCTAGATTCAAAACCTTATAAATATGATAGACATATAGCTCCACATGATATAAAAGTAAGGGAATTGGGAGCATTTGGAAAATCAAGGTTGGAATCTGCCTTAGAATTAGGTATATCCTTTGATGTAGCTCCTAAACTTTCAATTGAAGATGGAATAGAAATTGTGAGAAAGTCTTTAGCCACTTGCGTTTTTGACAAAAATAAATGTTATCAAGGAGTGGAAGCATTAAAGGCTTATCAAAAAAAGTGGGATGAAAAAAATCAGTGTTTTAAAAACAGGCCTACCCATAATTACGCTTCCCATCCGTCTGATGCTTTTAGAACTGGATGTACTTTCATTGGAGGAAAAGTAACCGATTGGAAAAAACCTGTTAAAGTTGATACAGCATACATAATATAATATGGAAAAAAAAATTCAAATATTAAGCGATCCCAAATTAAGAAGTATTCTTCAAAGCCAAATCAATAATGCTCTAGGTTATTTAGGGGGCATCCTTTCCGATCAAAGAGAACGATCTTTAGAATATTATCAAGGCGACAAATTAGGAAATGAAATGGCTGGAAGAAGCCAAGTCGTTAGTACCGATGTTGCTGATACTGTAGAAAGTTTATTACCCAACCTTCTTAGAATTTTTACTTCCTCTGATAAAGTCGTTAAATGCGAACCAGTTAAAGCTCAAGATGAACCTATTGCCGATCAAGCCACAGCATATTTAAACCATATCTTCTATAAAGAAAATGATGGTTTTAAATTACTTTATAATTTTTTCAAAGATGCTCTTATAGAAAAAAATGGAATCTTAAAAATCTTTTATGATGAAACTGAAGATGTAGAACATGAAACTTATAAAAACTTAACTGATGAAGAATATAAAGTTTTAATAGATAATCCTGAAGTAGAAGTTATTGAAGATGTAGAAAAAGAAGATGAACAAGCAGAAAAAGCTATTGAACAATTTGAGCAGCAAATGGAAGCTCAAGGAATGGATATGGAACTTCCAACACCTAAACTGCATGATTGTAAAATTAAAAGAACTTCTTCAAAAGGAAAAATAAAAGTAGAGTCTATTCCTCCTGAAGAATTTCTAATTGATAAAGCGGCTGTTAAAATTGAAGATGCTATTTATGTAGGTCATAGAGTTTTATTAACTAGAACACAACTAATTGAAATGGGTTATAACAAAGAAGAAGTTTATAATCTTCCGACCTCCGATTCTACTATTGTAAATATGGAAAAATTAGCAAGATTTAGAAATATAGAAACTTATCCTTACGATACTTCTAATGATCCTTCCACACAAGTTATTCAAATTTATGAAAATTATATTCGTTATGATTACGATGGTGATGGTATTGCTGAATTAAGAAAAGTAGTTTCAGTAGGATCAACAGCATATCAAATTTTAGAAAATGTTCCATGCGATCAAATCCCATTTGTATCTATTACTCCAATTCCAATGCCTCATAGATTTTATGGAAGATCAGTAGCTGAATTAGTAGAAGATATTCAGTTGATGAAATCCACAGTGATGAGACAACTGTTAGATAATATGTATCTAACAAATAATAACAGAGTTGCAATCATGGATGGTATGGTCAATATGGATGACTTATTAACGACTAGACCTGGTGGTGTGGTAAGAACAAAACAACCACCGAACCAAGTGATGCAGCCTTTACAAGCTCAACCGATTTCTCAACAAGCTTTCCCATTATTAGAATACTTAGATCAAATTAGAGAAGTAAGAACTGGGGTTACTAAATATAATCAAGGATTAGATTCTGAAAGTTTAAATAAAACAGCAACAGGAATTAGCACTATTATGAATCAAACGCAAATGCGTTCAGAATTAATTGCTAGAATTTTTGCTGAAACAGGAGTGAAAGATTTATTTAGAAAAATGTTTGCGTTATCTATTAAGTATCAAGACAAAGAAAAAATTATTCAGTTAAATGGAGAATACATTCCTGTTTTACCAACAGAATGGAAAGATCGTTTCAACGTAACTATTACCGTAGGTTTAGGAACAGGCACAAAAGAACAACAAGTGGTGATGTTAAATAATATTTTACAAAAACAATTACAGGCTTTTGAACTTCAAGGTCGTAGAGATTACCCAATGGTAACAATGAAAAATATTTATAACACTTTATCTAAAATTATTGAGAACGCAGGGCTACAAACAGTGGACAGTTACTTTATTGACCCTATTAAAGGAATGCAATTAACAACTCCTCCTCCTCCTCCTCCAGTTTCCCCTATTGAGAAAATAGAAATGGCTAGAATTGATGCGGAAAATAAGAGAAAAGTAGCAGATATAGAATTAAGATACAAAGAATTAGAACAAAAAACTCAAGATAGCCTACTAGACTTTGAAGCAAAGATAAAAGATATAGCCTTGAAGTATAATACACAATTAGATACAACGAAACTGAAAGCAGAAGCTGAATTGGACAGAGTTATCATAGCAAAAAGTTCAAAAAACCTTGAACAAGCTGAGAAAAGTGCTAATATGTTCACTAAGCGTTTTGAAAACACAAATGGACAGCAGGGATCAGGACAAACGAACCAAAGAATTGGGCAGAGCATCCCAAGCAAAACAAATATTAGAGAATGAACTTTTTAAAGAGTCGTTTCATGCTCTTAAAAAAATTTATTCTGAAGCTTTGCTAGAAAGAACGTCTGTGCATGAGAATGAGGCTAGAGAAAAGTTATGGATAGCCTATCAAGTGCTAGGAAAAGTAGAGCAACATTTTAAAGAAATTCTTGAAACTGGAAAACTAGCAGAAAAACAGTTAGCCGACTTCCAGAAATCTAAAGAAAAGTAATTCTAATCATCAAGGTTAGAATAAGCCAACCCAAATCAGGGAGCTTAACCAAAGGAGGACATTTATGTCTGAAGCAAATCCATTATTGTCTAATAGGACAATGCAAGGTGCAGCTAAAGCTGTTGAGGGGTTGTTAGATCAGGGAAAAATTAACACACCGATAACTAACGAACCTCAAGAGAAAAAAGCTGACAAAGTTGATACAAAGAAAAAAGAAGAAGTTAAACCTAAAGAAGAAAAAAAGGAAACGGCTTCTAAAAAATCTGAAGATCAACAACAATCCGAAACTCAAGTTGAGGAAACACCTCAAAAAGTTGAAGATCAAGTAGAAGCATCGGAAGCGGAAAACGCTGAAGAAACTCAAGAAACCAATCTACACCAGGTTACAGTGAATGGTGAAAAGATTGATGTTGACCTTGATGAACTAAAAGCAGGTTATCAAAAAGATGCCGACTACAGACGAAAGACAGAAGAACTTGCCATTGAAAGACGGCAACTATCTTCTGATAAAGATCGTCTGTTAAAAGAGTATTCAACTAAATTTGAACATTTGAATAATCTAACAGCGACTTTAAACGCTGAAGTCAATAGTGAAATCAATTCAAAAGAATTAGATAAACTATTTGATGAAGACCCAACTGAAGCTGCCAAACTTGAGAGAAAAATAAGGCGAAGAAAAGAAACAATCGCACAAGCTCAAAGAAAGCTAAGAACTCAACAAGATCAACAGTTTCAGGAAATTTTAAGGGAAGAACAAAAAAAGGTTGCGTTAAAGCATCCTGATTTTAGTGATCCTATTAAAGGAGCTACCTTAAAAACAAACCTAAGAAATTATTTGGTCGGTAGAGGTTTTAACGATCAGGAAGTTTCTAGTATCTACGATAGTAGAATGTTTGATGTGGTCTTAGACGGTATGAACCATAGGAACAATATGAATAGGCCGAAACCAAATTTGGCTAAAAAAATTGTCAAACCTACGAAGGTTGTTAAACCAGGTGTTAAAGTTGCAAAAGATGAAAAGATGAGTCAGGTACGGTTGGATCAATTAAACCGTCTGAAGCGAAGTGGTAATCCTAAAGATGCCACTGATCTTTTGGCAAAATACATTAACAACTAACTAAGGAGAAAAAATAATGGCAACATTATTAACTTACGATACGACAGGAATAAGAGAGGACCTATCTGATATAATTTATAATATATCACCTACGGACACTCCGTTCATGTCAGGTATTGGTAAAACAAAAGCTACCAATACACACTACCAATGGCAAACAGATACACTGGGTGCTGTTGCGGCAAATGCTAAAGCTGAAGGTGCAAGTATTTCATACCCAACACTTTCAAGCTCAACAAAAAAAGGTAACTATACTCAAATTTCTTCTAAAGCGGTTCAGGTGTCTGGTACAGATGACGCTGTGAATTTAGCTGGTAGAAATACTGAGTTAGCGTATCAAGTGGCAAAAGCAGCAAAAGAACTTAAAAGAGATATGGAAAATGCTCTTTTATCTAACGTAGCTGCTGCTGCTGGAACATCTGGTTCACCAACTAGAACTTTAGGCGGAGTCCAAACTTGGATTTCAACTAACGTATCTGCTGGTACTGGAGGTTCAGGGGCTGGTTCAGGAGCTGCTAGAACTGATGGAACTCAAAGAGTTTTCACAGAAACTTTGTTAAAAACAGTTTTAAGAGATTGTTTTGACAATGGCGGAAATCCTAACCAAATCCAACTTAATGCCTTTAATAAACAAAAACTATCTATGTTCACTGGTGGTGCAACTAGATTTGACAAAGCAGAAGATAAAAGATTAATAACTTCTATTGATGTTTATGAGTCAGATTTTGGAACACTACAAGTTCAGCCTAATCGTTGGATTAGAAAAGCTAATGCAACTGCGGCTAAAAGAGGACAAGATGTTTTATGCTTAGAAATGGATTTCTGGGCAGTAGCATTTTTAAGAGATTTCAAACTACAAAATCCTGCACAAACTGCTGATGCAGATCAGAGATTTTTAGTTACTGAATATACTCTTGAATCTAAAAACGAAGCTGCAAGTGGTATGGTTACAGACGTAACTACTTCATAATCTTAACGGTGTGAGGGGAGTAATCTATTTATATCTGCTCCCCTTCACCTTATATTAACATTGAAGCTCTGAGATTAGATTAAGGGCGGAACGATGAGGATAAAAACATGAGAACACTTAACGATTATTTCTTAACGGTCAAAATGAGTGACGTATCAACTGCTGGTTCAGTATATGTCGCTGTTCCTGACGGTGGGAGAGTAATTAAAATCTATTCAGTTTTAGGCGGAACAATAGCAACTGCTGATGCTGTTATTACAGCAAAAGTGGGTTCTACTGCTATGACTGATGGAACTATAACAATAGCTTACTCAGGTTCAGCAACAGGAGATATAGATACTTGCGAACCTTCAGGAGCTAACAATGTAGAGGATGGCGGTTATATTACGTTGACGACAAATGGTGCTTCAACGAATACACACACAGCAGACTTTACAATTGTTATAAGAAGATAGTATAACAAACTTGGGGGTGGCTCTGGTCTAGCGATTTTTCCACCCTCATAAATTTATTAATAGGAGAAAAAAAACATGGCTTATAATTACGGATTATATCCAGGAACAACACATAAGGTAACTTCATCAGGATCAAGTGCTGCTTCTAGCACTGCTTTTAATGAACAGACAGTTTTTGTCAGAGTAGTTGCAAGTGCAGCAGGGCATATTAAATTTGCTGCTACACCAACTGCGGCAGCAACTGATATTTATTTACCTGCTGGGCAAGTAGAAATATTTAAAGTTGCTCTAGGGGATAAAGTTGCTTTCATTGGCTCTGGAGATTTGTACGCTACTGAATTGTCATAATGGGTAAAGCACCAAAGTGGGGTGTCAACAATTATGTTAAGCGTACTAAAAGAAAAAGACCA
>VTLG01009764.1_pt1 | contig 19705 bp, 32 predicted proteins | sample 4694571 | NCBI WGS metagenome assembly VTLG01 (sample SAMN12604809, study PRJNA352737) | marine metagenome | biome: ENVO:00000447; feature: ENVO:00000209|ENVO:00000569|ENVO:01000036; material: ENVO:00002151; isolation source: viral sequences binned using virsorter ...
GATCTAAAGGATTTCTAGTTACAGGTGAGCCCGTTAAAATTCTGCGATATTTCGTATATTTAGAAAGTTTAATAATATTCTTTGTTCTTTTAGCTTTAGGATTTTTAATCGTTGTACTTTCATCAACAACCATTAAAGTTTTATGAGAAGATATAAATTTATAAGCAAACTTTACTCCCTTCAGAGTGCTGAAAGCTTCTACATTCATTATTAATATATGTAGATCATGTCCGGTTTCAAAGAGCGTATTTAATTTCTCTTGTTGAGATTGAGTAATATTGGGCTGCCACAATACGGACACATTATCTATATGTGTAGCCATATGGGCTGGTAGTTCCTGTTTATACCAAGTATTAATGACTCCTTTAGGTGCTATAATTAGAGCTCCATCAATTTTTCCTTTATCATACAACATAGCCATATTATCAATAAGGACTTTAGTTTTACCTGTTCCCATTTCCATGAAATAGGCGAAGGTTTCTTTATGCCAAGACATGTCTAATGCCTTAAGCTGATGCTCATACGGATCGGTCTTAAATTTATAATTCATCTTTCTATTGACTTAATATATAGGATGCATTATATAATGTCAATATGAAAGAAAAAAATTTAGACTACGGAGAAATCACAGGAAAGACAAAACCTACAGTTTACGTTATTCAAGAAATTCCAGGGACGAGTGAAGGCCGTCCTAAAATTAATATTATGGGAGCAAGAGAATATGGTGAATTTAAATTTTTACTCCCTGAACTTTCTCAAATCATTTTTTCACCGGGTCCTTTAATTTTTAAATTGAGAGATCTTTTAAAAAATTATTCTACTCGGGATTATTTGTTATTAACAGGAGATCCTGCTATAATAGGGGTCGCGTGCTCCATTGTATCGGACATAACTAATGGCAAATACAAATTACTCAAATGGGATAAACAAGAAAGAAAATATTATTCCATTGACATTAACTTACATGAGAAAGGACAAATAGATGAGTGATATTAATTTTGAAAAAGACCAAGAAGAAGTTCTAGATCGTACATCGAATCTAACTTCCTTGGCAACACAAGTTAAAGCTCTTCGAGATTTAGAAGATCAAGTTAAATCTGATGAAGAAGCTTTAAAAAATAAACAACGTGAAGTTGAAAGAATTTCAGGTGAAATTATCCCTACACTTTTAAGTGAAATGGGGTTATCATCTCTCAAACTTGCAGATGGATCTGCAGTTGAGGTAAAACCGTATTATGCAGCTAACATCTCGGTTAAGAATAGAGAGGCAGCGTATAATTGGCTTCGTTCTAATGGCCTAGGTGATATTATTAAAAATGATATTACCGTTTCCTTTGGACGGAATGAAGATAACAAGGCGGCAGATTATGCTAACCTTGCAAAGAGTCGTGGGTTTGAGCCGACACAAAAGTTGAAGGTGGAGCCCATGACTTTAAAAGCTCTCGTCCGTGAGCGAATTGAATCAGGCAAAGAAATGCCAACGGATATTTTTAACGTGTTCGTAGGAAACCGAACCAAACTAACAAGGAAACAATAAACATGAACCAAAAAGCAGAAATCACTAAACGTGATCAAGGAGGAGCATTAGCAACAAATCTATTTGAAGCTGATGCAAACCAAGGTGCTCAAAATATAACGCAGGAAGATTTAGCGTTACCATTTTTGAAAGTCTTGGGACAGCTATCTCCCGAAGTAAATAAACGGGATGCAAAATATGTTGAAGGTGCAGAACCTGGCATGATTTTGAATACAGTGACAAACGCACTGTATGATGGCACAAAAGGCATCCAAGTATTGCCAGTCTTTTACAAAAGACAGTACATCGAATGGCAAGACCGAGGTGAATCTAAAGGCGCACCTGTCCACATCTATAATGCAGGTGATGACATTCCTAAAACAACTAGGGATAAAATGAACAAAGACCGATTAGGTAATGGAAACTATTTGGAGAACACAGCTAATCATTATGTTGTGACTCTAGGAGACAGTCCATCAACCGCTTTGATTTCTATGAAAGCTACTCAATTAAAGATTAGCAAGAAATGGAACTCAATGATGCTAGGCATTAAAATGCAGGGCAAAAACGGTTTGTTTACACCGCCAACATATAGCCACATTTATAAGCTAAGAACAGTCCAACAATCCAATGATAAAGGAACTTGGTTTGGATGGGATGTTTCTCAAGTGGGTCCTGTTAAAGACAAATCAGTTTATGAGATCGCCAAACAATTTGCTATAAGAGTTAGCAAAGGAGAAATAGAAGCGAAACATGGAACTGAAGAATCTAAATCGGACGTACCGTACTAGAGAATAACCACTACGGTTATATAGGGCGGGAGCGGGAGACTTAACCCGCCCTCTAGAAGGATAGATGAAAAAGTTTATAGAAATATTTACAGGATTAGAAAGAGCACATGGGTGTACCTACGTTGAAAAGAAAAATGTAGATGGCACAAAAGTTAAAGGCCAATCATTTGTTAAACGTCAACACGTCACTGAAGAATTATGGAGCAATCATTTAAAAGGGATTGAACCAAGTCTAGGAATCATTCCTATTAATGAAGAAAATAAATGTCGATGGGGATGTATTGATATTGATTCCTACGCAGGCTTTAATCATAAAAAATTAATTAATCAAATTAAAAAATTTCAACTTCCTCTTATTACTATTCGCTCTAAAAGTGGGGGAGCTCATGTATTTTTATTCACAACAGTTCCGGTCGATGCTGAATTAATTAGAAGTAAATTAGTTTCAATTGGATCTATATTAGGATTTGGAAGTTCAGAAGTTTTTCCCAAACAAATTGAATTAAAGTCGAAAGATGATACAGGAAATTTTCTTAACTTACCATATTTTAATTCAACAAATACAACAAGATATGCCTTTCTAGAGAACGGCGAAGCTGCTAGTCTAGATGGTTTTTTTGGACTCTATGAAAGAAATAAACTCACTCCAGAACAATTAGAAAAACTCATTATTAAACGAACTGAATCAGAATTAAGCGATGGACCTCCATGCATGGAAACATTAGCTTCTGAAGGAATTAGTGAAGGAGGCAGAGATAATGCTTTATTTCATTATACTGTTTATGCCAAAAAGAAATGGCCATCTGAATGGAAAAATAAAATTATTTTATTTAATGAAAAGGTGATGAATCCCCCTTTAGATGATGCCTCCGTAGAAAGAATTAAAGAACAGCATGATAAAAAAGATTGGGGTTATAAATGTAAAGATGAACCCATGTGTAGTTTTTGCGATAAAGAATTATGCCGCACAAGAAAATATGGAATAGGAGGAATGGCTCTATTTCCTGTCTTAAGTGATCTTCAAAAAATAGAACTCGATGAACCTTATTATTATGTAAACGTCGATGGTCAAAGAGTTAAACTGGATAATGTCGAAACCTTATTAGAGCAAAGACTCTTTCAAAGAGCTGTGGCAAAACAAATTGACAAAAGACCTCCACGAATTTCACCCAAAGAATTTGGACAATACACCGATCTCTTATTAGCCGGCATTGAAAAAGTACCTGCTCCAGCAGGATCTTCCAAAATTGATCAGCTTCAAGAACACTTAGAAGAATTTTGTACTAATCGAAGTTCAACCACAACTACGAAAGATGATATTCCAAGAGGAAATGTTTATACTCTGGAGGGAAAACATTATTTTATATTTAGTAAATTTTTTTATGGCTTCTTACAAAAAAGAAAATGGGATGAAAAATCTCAAGTCACACAACAAATGTTAAAAGATCACTTTGACTGTATTGATGATCGGATTATGATAGGTAAAAAGAAAATCAGTGTAATGTGTGTTAAATCTTTTGAAAAGATAGAAGATAATTATAAACCAAAACAATTTAAACCAAAGGATCCTTATTAATGAAAACAATTGTGCTAGGTCCTCCCGGAACAGGGAAGACCACAACTTTATTAAATAAAGTAGATGATCATTTAAAACAAACCGATCCTAATAAGATTGGTTATTTTGCTTTTACACAGAAGGCTGCGTATGAAGCTCGTGATCGAGCCATGGAAAAATTTAATTTAACTGAAGACGACCTTCCTTATTTTAGAACACTACACTCTTTGGCTTTTAGAAGATTGGGAATTAAAAAAGAAAGTGTAATGCAACGTCATCATTACCAAGACTTTGGAAAGAAAATAGATTTTCCGGTGGACTACATGGAATATGATGATGAAGAAGGAGGAATCTTTACTACTAAAAGTGATTACCTCAGAATTATTCAATTAGCTAAATTAAGAAATATAAGTTTTGAAAAACAATATGATCTCAAAGAACATACCCAAGATGTTGAATTTAATAAATTAAGAATCATTGCGAATGAACTAGAACGTTATAAGAAAGAACACAGTCTTATAGATTTTAATGACATGATTTTAAATTTTATTAAATCAGATGCATCTCCTAAATTTGATGTTGTCTTTATCGATGAAGCTCAAGATTTATCGCTCATGCAATGGGACATGGCAAAAAATATTTGGAACAAGTCCGGTGACTCTTATATTGCGGGGGATGATGATCAGGCAATCTTTCGATGGGCAGGTGCCGATGTGGATAGTTTTATTACACAAAAAGGAAAATTTTTAAATTTAACTCAATCATTTCGTATTCCCAGAAAAGTACATGACGTTGCTATGAAAATTATAGGAAGAGTTTCTAATCGTTTACACAAAGAATGGAATCCTAAACTACATGAGGGAGGACTCCATCGTCATCCTGATTTTGAAAATGTCAATATGAATAGTGGAGACTGGTTGGTTTTAGCTAGAACAAAATTTATGTTGGCTGACTTAGAAGATACTCTTTATCGAAAAGGATTATATTACAAAAATAAATTCAAACGATCTTATGAAGAAGATTTATACGAAGCGATTACCGATTGGGAAAACTGGCGTAAAGGAACAACCTTAGATTTAAATCAAATTAAAAGAATAATAACTTATATGAGTCCTCAAAAAGTAGACAAGACTCAACAATTTTTTATGGATAAAGATAAGCGCTATACTTTAGAAACGTGTACAGCTCATCATGGCTTTATGACCGATGCAGTTTGGTATGAAGCATTAGATCAAGCTCCTCAAAGAAAAGTAGAATATATTAGAAAGATGAGAGCGAATGGAGAACAATTAAATAAAAAACCACGTATTTTATTATCTACCATTCATGGTGTCAAGGGAGGAGAAGCACAAAATGTAGTGTTACTCACTGATCTAAGTTTAAATACGCAGAAAGGATACGAAAGAAATCCTGACGATGAAAATCGTTTGTTCTATGTAGGTGCGACACGAGCAAAAGAAAATTTACATATTATAGAACCAAAAGATTTTTATAAAAGTTATCAACTATGAGTTCATACGATAAACAAATTGGAGGAACCCATTATCGCAAAATGAAAATTCAGCCAAGCAAATTTGTGATTGAGAATAAATTGCTTTTTCCTGAAGGAAATGTTATTAAATATATCTGCAGACATCCATATAAAGGAGGAAAGGAAGATTTAGAAAAAGCCAAACACTTCATCGATATGATTATTGAAAGAGATTATACCTTACCGGATTATATGGTGCCCATGACTGAGGAAGAAGAATATCGGAACGCGGGTATCACCAAAGAAGAGGCCGAGAAGAAGTAATGCAGGTCCCTCTTTTTAAACCTCAAACTGAGTGGCTTCCTCCCGAAGAATTTCCTGATTTATCTAATTATAAAGAAATCGCGATTGATTTAGAAACTAAAGATCCTGAACTAATGAAAATGGGATCCGGATCCGTTACCGGTCGAGGAGATGTTACCGGAATTGCTATCGCTGTTGATGACTGGTCTGGGTATTATCCGATCGCTCATGAGGGTGGAGGAAACATGGATCGTAAGCTAGTTTTAAAATGGGTCCAAGATGTTTTAAATACTCCCGCTGTTAAAATTTTTCACAACGCTATGTATGATGTCTGTTGGCTTAGACATTTAGGGATTACTATACGAGGACGTATCGTAGACACCATGATTGCGGCCGCTCTGGTGGATGAGAATCAACTCCGTTATGATTTAAATAATTGTTCGAGACGTTATACCGGTCAAGGTAAAGATGAAGCAGCTCTCTATGCTGCCGCTAAAGAATGGGGCATCGATCCTAAAGCAGAGATGTATAAACTTCCTGCACTTTATGTCGGAGCGTATGCAGAGAAAGATGCTGAATTAACTTTAGCTTTATGGAAAGAATTAAAAAAAGAAATTTTACATCAAGATATTAGTTCTATCTTTCAATTGGAGTTAGAATTATTTCCATGTCTTGTTAACATGCGATTTCTTGGAGTACGTGTAAACCAAGAACAAGCAGCGATCGAAAAGAAAACGTTAGTAGAACAAGAGAAAAAATTACTTCAAGAAGTGTGGACAAAAACGGGGATAGAAGTTCAGATCTGGGCTGCACGATCGATTGCTAAAGTCTTTGATAAATTAAAATTACCTTACGATCGAACGATTAAAACTCAAGCGCCAAGCTTTACGAAAAACTTTTTAATGAATCACCCCCACCCACTGGTGAAACGAATCGCCCAGGCCAGAGAAATAAATAAGGCCCATACCACATTTATTGATACCATATTGAAACATACCTACAAGGGTAGAATCTATGCTGAGATTAATCAGTTGCGTGGAGATAATGGAGGAACCGTGACCGGACGATTCAGTTATGCCAATCCAAACTTACAGCAAATTCCAGCACGAAACAAAGACCTTGGACCACGGATTAGACGTTTGTTTATTCCTGAAGAAGGACACACGTGGGGATGCTTCGATTATAATCAACAAGAGCCAAGACTGGTAGTACATTACGCAGCACTACAAAATTTATATGGCGTGGATGAAGTCTTAGATGCTTATAAAAAAGGAGACGCGGACTTTCATAGTATTGTAGCGGACCTGGCTGAGATACCTCGATTCCAAGCGAAGACAATTAATTTAGGATTATTCTATGGAATGGGTAAAAATAAATTACAAGCAGAGCTCGGTGTTAATAAAGAAAGAGCTCAAGAATTATTTCAACAGTATCATGGTCGAGTTCCCTTTGTTAAACAACTGATGGACGCGGTCATGAAACGTGCACAGGACTCAGGTAAAATTAGAACTTTACTCGGAAGACTGTGTCGGTTTCATTTGTGGGAACCTAATTACTTCGGGATTCATAAAGCGTTACCTCACGAACAAGCGCTCTTGGAACATGGACCAGGGATTAGAAGAGCATATACCTACAAAGCATTAAACAAACTTATACAAGGATCTGCTGCTGACATGACTAAGAAAGCAATGATCCAGTTATATAAAGCGGGTATTATACCCCATATTCAGGTCCATGATGAGTTGGATATTTCGGTAAAAGATGATAAACAGGCCAAACAAATAGTAGAAATTATGGAATCAGCGGTTGGACTTGAAGTTCCTAATAAGGTAGACTACGAGTCCGGTGAAAACTGGGGTGACATAAAATAGGAGGAAACTATGGAAACAGTAAAACAAATCTGGAAAGATCACAGAAAAGTGTGTATCGGTGCAGGCGTTGTAGTTGTTGTTTTAATAATCGCAGCCCTATAGGAATTTATGTTAAATGGCTTACTTGAATGCAAACATACCCGTAATCTATGCTCAGATTCGGAGAGAGTATCTCTATGATCTTAAAGAACATCATGGAGAAGTCGAAGACTGCTTACTTTTTGGGATTGCATCGATTACAGGGCGTCCTGTACTCTTTCACGCAATTATGGAAAACGGAGCTGTATTCTACCGTTTGCCGATCTCTGCATTCATACAAAGAGGGTTTAAAGCAAGTGAGGTTCCTCGGTTGCGACTTGACGAGTTGGAGCTATGGAATTGTTTTAGTTACTATCCTAGCATTACTTCTTTTGACATCCTGGACGGTCAGTCCGGTAAATTCATAGGTAAAGATAAAAAGTGGCGAACAGGAGCGTATCTTTTTACGGTTGACTGGGCTCACCCAGAGAGTAATATAGTCGATACGGATCATTCAGAAATTCCCGCGGAGCATAAGTGCGCTCACATAATGGCCTTGGATGATGGTAATTATGCGGCTCAGCCAAACAATAGATTAATCTGGAGTATTCCATCTTTCACAGTGAAGGATGAGATTCCTTTTGATTGGAAGGTACAAACTTCCGAATGGAATGTTGAAGATAGTAGTAAATGGATAACGGAAGATACGGATAAGTACTTCTACGGAATTAAGGAAAAGAAAAATGAGTAAATGTAAAGATTGTTTTTGTGATTGTCATTGTAATGTAGGCGAACATTCCGATTCTAATGGGGTATGTGCTTGCACCAAATGCAATTGCAATCCTCAAGGAGCTAAAGCAAATGATGAGGAGTGTCTCTCATGTCAATAGACGAAACAAAAACTTGCAATATGCATACCAAAGAAAAAGAAAAATCCGGTACATGTTGTCTCGTAAACGACGACCAACAAAACGCAGAAGCATTAACGTATGAACAAAGTTTCTTAACAAAGAACGTATCTGCAAAGGAGCAAAATGAATAAACTATTTCTAGTGCTCGCACTATTATTTGCATTAAGCGCCTGTTCGATCGGGCCTAAATGCACCTATACTCAGGATGGAACTAAAATTTCATCATGGATATGGTTTTATGGTAGCGATAAGCCAATTGATTTAGATAAAAACAATTGTAACTAGATGAACGAAAAACTAATCACGGCACTACTCGCTATTTTATTAGCGCTCGGAGGATGGACACTTCAACGTACATTCTCTCTTTCACAAGATATGGTTTTAATTAAAACCAAAGTGGAGATAATAGAAGATGAGATACAACAGTTTAAAGATTCTAAGGGCAAGAAGAAACGCAAGAAAAATAAGAAGCAGGGAAACTAGATGGATGAGATATTTAATGTCCTCTCTGATTATTGGTGTATTGGTCCTTTTTACGATGGGATGTAATGGGGTAAAACACGTTCTTCAAATTGAAGAACCCACTGATCATACCCAAGGTGATGATGGTGGAAAATTAAAATATAAAATTATCTGGGGAGATATAAACCAGAAGGAGTAATATGTTAGTAGTCACATATAGATTATTGATGGTATCTGCAGTCAGCTATGTTCTTATAGGACATATATTTAACTGCATCTAATGATAAAGTATGTTATGCTTTTCATAGGAGTGAGCATAGGAATTGTAATAGGGTTCGCTGTGTATCATTATTTTTTTATGGATAAATTTAGTTGTTGTGGAGTCTATGGGTAAACCTCTCAAAATTTCGGAGGAGGCAGCTGTGCAGATGCCGATGAAAACGGTAGCCTCTTTGATCGCCATGGTCGCAATCGGGACCTGGGCTTACTTCGGTATCAATGAGTCGCTCAACAAGCACGCCACGCAATTAGAACTCATGGAAAAAGATTTGGAAATGAACAGCGAATTTAGGATCAAGTGGCCTCGGGGTCTCTTGGGAAGTTTGCCCGCAGATTCTGAGCAGTTCATGATGTTGGAGGACCTTTACAAGACCACCGATCGAATTAATAAACAAATTGAAAACATGATGCACAATAAGGTAAATATAGATTTTTTAACTAAACAAATGGAGAAGGCTCTTGAAGACATTGAAGAACTCAAAGATGCAAATCGAGAGATTCATTACAAGAACGGAGGGACACAATAATGCCAAATGAAATAATAATTTGCGTCGCGCTTTGCATGTTTTTAGAGGGCCAACTGGTGGAGCACACCTATCAGAAGTCAATGGCAGACTGCCTGAAGGCGAAGAGGCAAGCTGAGAGAAGTATTCAGCCCGAGCGCGTCCAATTTAAATGCGGTAAGAATGTGAAGGCTGAGGTTGAATATGTACTAGAAGAAGGCCAAACAGCAGGGCGTACAAGAATCCTGCGTGTAATTGAGCATGGATATACAAGTGACTCGTACGACGCGGAATCGAAGTACTAGAAATCCCATAGCCCGAGTTTTAAAGTTCTTTACACCTAAAAGATTTAAAGATAAGACTAAATATAATAGGAAACGAGATGACATCATTTGGAGACGGAGTATTCGGAAAGGGTTTGGAATTCAAGACTGAAGTTACGAATGGGCAATGCCCCCTTTGTAGTGAAACCACAGTATTTGTATCTATCCTTTCAAATGTATATCGTTGCATGAATTGCGGCGCTGACACCCATCAAAAAATAAATGGTGTAATTAAATTTATGCCTATTTTAACAGCCGGTAGTAAGGTCCCTACTATGAAAGTGGTAGTAGATCCACCATTGGAAGATGGGTCGTAAGAAGAAGCCTCTATTTGGGGTTTCTAATTACAAAAAACGGACAAGAAAAAAACGGCCTGGCAGACACGCAAAATCATATTCTAAGCGCATCCCCACACGTAAAAAATCTCGCGGCCAGGGTTGACATTTCTCCTATATTAACCTACATCTAACGTAGAATGAAATATGTTATTATTCTCTTGCTCAGTACGAGTGGAGTAGAAGAAATAAAATTAAATAGTAAAGGTTTAGAATGCGGAGATCTTGCTACAGCCTGGCGTGAAGTGAATACCACGTATCATTCTGAAGTTAAGAATGATTCTAAACTACAGGGTAATTATACATCCGATGGTAAACTCATGATTGGGTATATTTGTGAATGACCTATTCTCAACGATGAAGTCGGAGAATAGGTATTAAAGAGAGGGAAATTTTTCCTACCACATTTTCGCCACATTATCAAGAAGTATCGGTCAGTTTACATATATATTTGGAGCCGACTTGATATCTATTAACATCTGCATACCCCATTTTCTGTAAAATACTCTTCGATTCTTGATGAGCGGCAATAGAACACTCATACCAAGAGTCATAAAGCTTTGGGGATTCAATAGGGGGGAGACACCCATTATTGTTAACAAACGAGCACACCCATATTATTAATATATATTTCATCTTGACAGCGTTTAAGGAATATCCTATATTATAAATTAAAACGGAAAGAACACATGACTGATATAACAAAATACAGAAACGTATCACTTACACATAAAACATATAACATATTGGTAAAGTTATCCAAGAAATTATTACCTTATGAAGAATTATCTATTAGTAAAACTGTAAGTACGTTAGCAAAAGAGAAAGAAGCATTATTAAATGGGAAAGCTGTTCCAACAGAAGTACAAGACTGAACAAGAAGACGTAACCAGTCCTGAACATTATCTATGGGTAAGTGTCCTGAGCAAAGCTGCTCATGATGCGCTTTATAGTTCAGATTGGTTTGAGTCTAGACAAGCGATTAGCTGGTTTAAATCTCAACGCGCCGACTTTAGACACGTTTGTGAATTAGCAGGCAAAGATCCTAACTACGTCTACACGCATATTATTACCCAACTTAAAGATCGAGAAAAGCATATGGAAATGGTGCGAACGGGCCAACGGTACTATGTTAAAAATAATGAGAGTCGGTGTCGAGAAGGAATCGTTTATCACTCTCACTATAGACATGGTAAAAAACGAGGACCTTATAAAAAACGAGGGCGCCCGAAGAAAAAACATTTAACTGGAAATGCATACTACGCAGCGAAAGCAGGAAAAGAAATGAAAAAAAGAAACCTTTACTACTCCCACATGGGGACTAAGGGGGGTAGACCGAGGATGTATAATGTCGTATAAAGCGATCTGTACTAATTGTAATGGCAATGGCTACATCAATATTGTGGACCGAAGGGGACAGACCGAAGTGAAGCAATGTTGGATCTGTCAATCACAAGGTGAATTAACTTATGATAAAAAAGACATTAAAAAAATTAGTGATAGCCTCAGCGCTACTGACAGTCTTAAACAGCTGCAGTGAGTTTGCTCTATTGGCATCAGGTAGTTCCATTGCTCTATCTCAAAATGCATACGTTAAAGCCTATAATGGTGTTGATGTGTTGACGATTATGTCAACCGAGAAGGATATAAAGAATCATGTCTATGATAAAACGAAAGAATTTATAAATGATAAAAGGCGACAGCAGTGAGTACGAACTCTTAATCGAAGCCGTTCAGAACAGTCAATCAACGAGTCAAGATCCTGTGCTGATGTGTGAAATTGGTGTGCGCGAAGGCCTCGGCTCTAAGCTGATGCTGGATGCCGCCCTTAAACAATATCCGAAAGCCCATCTTCTCGGGGTGGATCCTTATGGAAATTTAGATTACGCCCACTACGATGATAAGAAGTCTTATCGATCCGACTATACGAATAAGATGAAGAACCAACTGAAGAAAGACATGGCGGATTATGAATCCTTCCACCTTTTGGAAATGACGGACGCGGAGTTTATGTATCGCTTCCGAGATGGTTACCCGATCTATGATGAGTCTGAAAAAATTTTAAAAAATTATACTTGCGTTCACTTTGATGGACCCCATCAAACCGTGGATGTTTTAAGAGAAGCGCTTTTCTTTTGCCATCGCTCTCATGTTCATACCACGTTTTGTTTTGATGACTATAAGAAGTATGACATGCCGAGTATTGCGAATGTTTGTGGCCGTTATGGCTTTCGCGAACTGAAGCGGGGTGAACAAAAGATGATATTAAGGAGGAACCCATGACCCTAAAAAGTATTGACGAGTTATCTAATCGAGGTGATTCGTATTGCGAATACCCCACCTACATTAAACACTGGGAAGAAGCGACGCCGACCGGTTGGAAAATTAAGATCCTGACCGAGAATGGACTTCACGTTTTTAACTGTAAGTGGAAAGATTATAAGCGACCACGAGATGTTCGATGCCCGCACAACTAGAGTTGTTTTTTCCTCGTCTGTTAAGAGAGACGTATGTGATTCACCCCACGGGTGGCTCTCATCCTTTTAAACATGTGAAGGAAGCCTCCTCTATTTATCACCAAGATATCTGGCCCTATATCGAACGCATTCATTGGCCCGAAAAAACAGATCGAGCGAACAACTGGAGAAAGACTCAACGACCCCAACAGATGAATCTTAATATTTCTTTTCAACACGTGTATCCTTACATTAGTCTCATGGGGAATGAGACCTATTTAAAAAATCAACAGGGAAAGGTTCCCCGATGGACGAATAAATCCGTTTATATTCAAATGCATGCAGCCGTGGCCCGTGCTCTCGTGCCCAATCTCCTAAATAAACCTCACGTGCTCCATTTGAATGATGATCCTGCCGATTACCGAGTGGAGAATTTAAAATGGGGAACGAATAAAGAGAATCATACCAATCGTCGTAAAGATCGGAAGTTAAGTATGAATACGGTTCATACGATTTTTAAATTGAATGGCTGGGCTCAAGGATGAAGAAGAATACGAAATACACCTACGTCAAGGCTACAGCGACCACCGACCATGGATCACGGATGTATAATGTGATGGGAAATAAATTACCCAGTGTCACAACAATTCTTGCAAAGACAAAAGATGATGAGTATATAAAGCGCTGGAAGGCAAAAGTAGGATATGACGAAGCGGAGAGAATATACAACCATTCTAGTAAGCGGGGAACGGCCATGCATAAGTTCTTGGAGAAACACATCCAAGGTTATGGGTATGAAGACCTTACGCCAATTGGTAGGGAAGCAGCTCCGATGGCTCAAAAAATTATTGAAATAGGATTAACTCCCGTAGAATATTATTATGGTAGTGAAATCACACTCTACTACCCTGGTCTGTACGCTGGTGCGACTGATTTAATTTGTGAACACAATGGAATGGAAACTGTTGTCGATTTCAAGCAAGCCAATAAACCTAAGAAAGAAGAATGGATTGATGATTACTATCTACAAATTGCAGCCTACGCTATGGCTCATGACTATATTCATCAATCTAGTATTAAACAGGGAATAATAATGGTATGTACTCCTGACCTATATTACCAAGAATTCAAGATTTCCGGGCTTAATTTAATGCACTGGAAGCATAAGTTTTTAAAGAGACTCGATATGTACTATGAGAAGAAATTCGACTATAAAGAAGAACAACAAATAAGCACACGAGATTTATTAGAAGAATTTGAAAAGGAGGCACACAAAAAATGAGGGAAAGAATCTACAAAGCTATGGTCAGTAGATATCACAGCCGCATGGAAGACGCTCTATTAAAAATAGATATGCTTCTTGCTAACGCTGGTAGTAATTCTGTAATGGTGAATCATGCAGATATTACAGGTGAGATTGATAAGCTACTAGCTCAAGTAGCAATAGCCCAAGAAAGACTTGATATTCTTAAAAAATATTACAGCACCCATTAAGGCTTAAATCTGTCTAAATTATGTCAACAATAAGGCAGACATTTCCTATATAGAGATGTGGGAAATAAATTTATTTTTAAAATAAAAAAAATTAAAAACACTCAAAATGTGTCCAAATTGACTATTATCGTTGGTATATATAGCTAAAGTATGGACACTTTTTGGACAGAATTTATTCAAAAAGTGTCCATAGCAATATAGTCAAATAAGTGAGCAATACCAACAGGTGTATGGGGTCGCGCGGAAATTTTCTGTTTTTGAAAAGTAGAATTATCTGTCAGATCTCTATATAGAGAAGTAATGAAACGTAAGAAGTCTAAATATAAACATATTACCATTAATAAAAAGAAGTTCTATTTTTATAAAATCTCTTGGCTTGACATAACCGGTGATGCCGGGCATGCTACTCCTGATGAGTTCGATAAGTTCGAATGCTCAAAGATGGTTACGTTTGCGTATGTTTATAAACGTGATAAGAAATTCCTTTGGACTTTTGCGAGCTTTGACGAAAAGGATGAGGCATATTCAGATAGGAATATCTTCCCTCGAGGGGTCATAACTGAAATGAAAAAGATAAATGTTTAATCCAAATAAAGTTATTATACTTTGTCTGTTGATGGTGTCGTTGGTTCTTCTTTATTCTCTTTGTATGAATCTCTATTAGATGTGGCCTCAGTCTGAGTGGATGCAGTTATTTCTAGTGATGTTTGTTCTTTCCCTTTTTTATTGGGTAATGATTTCAGCTCCGCTTTTATCTCTTCGATAGGTTTTGCGTCTAGTATTGGGCTATACTCTTCTATGATTTGAGCCATCTTGGCTTCAAGTTCTTTCTCAGTCATCTCTTCTAATTTACCTGTCTTGATTATCTTCTGTTCTATGTAAAGACCCGCGGCCTTACCTCTAGCTACTTCAGCATTGACAGCAGAGGAGAAGCTTCCCTTCTTTAGGGCGGCCTCTCTAAGTCTTGCTAATTCTTTAATGTGTCTTTCAAAATCTATTGCATATTTGTTTTGTATTTCTTCTCTTAATTCTCCGATGTATTGTACTACTAATGGGTAGGTTTTAGGGTTGCGTAATTCGCTGGCTCGGACTCGAGCGGATTCTTCAGCATAACCTGCTTCTTTGGCGCATTCATAGGGTGTGCTTCTTCCTTCATTGTATACATACAATTCAGCAAAGCGCTTCTGCATATCGGTTAATCTTTTAGGAACTCCCATACTTGACCTTTACAGTAAGTTAGAGTACAAGTCAATTATGAATAAAGATATAAAAGATAAAGAAGCATTCGCACAGAAGATAGCCCAGATGGAAGATTCAGGTTTAACACCTGAGCAACAGAATTTAGTAGATCATATTGAACAAGCGATTGAGACTAATAAGAAGGGTACGTGTGTGACCGCTGCTCTGAAAAAAGATAGAGAGGGTAAGGAGATAGATTATCATAGGTACTGGAAAGATATGTATGAGAAAGAACATAAGTTAAGACTCGAAGCAGAAGGTGAAACTCATTTAGTTAAGGCTGTTGGAATGAACAGTCCTGAAATGAAAGAGGCTAAGTCTAAGATTAAAGAATTAGAACTAGGTTTAGCTAATGCACTCGAGGTTAATGAATCGCATCAAAAATTAAATGGAAAATTACAAGTTCGCTTGACAGAGGTTGAAGAAGATAATAAGAAGCTCGCAAGTCAAGTCGAGGATAAGGTAAATCAACTTAGAAAATCAGGAGTACTTTAATGACAGTCAGTTGTCAGGAGTTAGAAAAAATAGTTAGAATGTTTAATGACAAAAGCGAAGTTGCTAAAACTGCTAGAGTTTCAGTTGAGATGCCGGACAAGACTATGTGGGATGTTAAACAAATCTTACTAGCTCAAAATAAAATCATTGGCGATAGAGAATCACACCGAATTATAATTAGAGTTGTTAAGGAAGTATGTCCTCCAGGGAAGGTTACCGGCATACTGTAATTACTCTAAATATGAAATGGCACCTGAAAGAAAATTATACCAAGATCTCAAACGAAATACTCCCGGAATATTGTGGAACAGGGTTGAAAACCTTGCTGGTATCGGTCTACCTGATTGTTTGGGGTACAATACTTCTGGTCACTTTTTCACTGTTGAATTAAAAGTCACAAAGAGTAATTCTATAAGATTTTCTCCGCATCAAATTGCATTCCATAAGACACATCCTCATAATACATTTATCTTAGCCCGAACCATCGGTTCAAGGGCTCTGAAACTTGTTCCAGGATCCATGCTTGATGATCTATTGAGAGATGGCTTTGCTTGCTCGTCTGTTGCTTGCGTATCTTGGCCCACTGTGCTTGAGCGTCTGCTCGCTTGTTGATTGCTTGTTGCTTGTTGGTTCATGGATGAAGCTCGGGTAGGCCCGGAGGTATTCATCATGGATCTTCTTAATGCTTTCGGTATAAGATTTCTTTGACATTTTTATTCCAACATGCGCGACAGCTGCCGCATTTCATTCCCTGTTCAGGGGCCGGGCATACGTGCCCATCTCTTCGCTTCACCACGACCGTGGACCAATGGGACCAGGCCTGACCTGGAGCTGTATCATTCTTCGCGTTACTGAGTCTAATAATTAAATTGGGCGGAATTGTGGAGCCCGGCAGGGGCAAGTACTTGCGCTCTTGAGTCGGCAGCCAGTGCATGGTATCCGGCGTCGCTTCGCATACTCTGAAGATCTGTTGCAGGTGCCAGGCCGACTGCAGGTCCCCTGAGTCGTGCCATCTAAAATGCTTAATACCTGTTATGAGCGTAACCATAGCCCGGACCCAGTCAGGGTGCTTGAGACTATCCAGCCGGCGTGCTAGTGCGTCCTTCACGTTTGGGAATCGATACCGGCCCCGGTTGTCGGCGTAGCATTTAAAGCATGGTGTGTCGGGGATCTTGGCCAGCTTCTGGCCTGTCTGGCACATGGACGCCGGCAGGTTATATGAGCCCTCAGGCATCTTGCCTGGTGCGCTCAGTCCGCCGGTGATTTTGCTTGCTTGTTTTTTGTACATGTCTTTCTATGCTTGCTTGTATATTCTAATTGTGGCGCTTGTATGTCTTTGCTTGTCTTTTGGCCTCCGCTAGTGATTGCTTGAGCTTCAGGGGCTCTAGTGCTCGCTTGTTGATCGTGATCCGGGGACCGAACTTCGTCCAGCCGTGACTCATGATCTTGAGCTCAGCTCCGATGGTCTGGAGCTGGCCTGGTGACGCGTGGGATATTTCTATTGTAAATTGTTTCATTAATCTAATAGGACCATATATTCTTTAGCAAAATACTGTCTGAAAAAATTGATCCCATCTCTTACTTTTTGCCAGTCATCCTGGTTATCACTGAAGCCAGGCTCCATGCCCATTGCTTTGTCTTTCATCTCAGCTTTTAGATTAAGATTAATGACATTATCATATATAACCGCCGCAAATTCCGGCAGCTGTATTGACTGGCCGCTGAAGGGGTTTTGTCTTGTTACTAACTCAGTACTTAACTCACCATCTTTTAAATCATATGGCAGTTTAAGTTTTTTGTCTTTATAGTTTATTTCTTTCATAATTCCATCCTACACAATCCTTCAGTCATTGTCAAGCCTGTGTGTGCTTGCTTGTCTATACTTACTTATATTTTTTTCTACTTTAGAATCATTCTAAAGTGGCCAAGATTTACTCTGTCCACCTAGTTAACTAGTAGCTTTGCGCAGGAGCAGACACTTGACCCCAGATCCAGCAACAATTGTTTGGCCCTATGGAAACTGGATCTGAGCTCAAGGGCGCGCTAAATTAATAGTATGTGAATAATAATAATAGTCGCGCGCCGATTGGCTTTTGCTTATCATCAGCAGGGCGTCCCCGCATATCTTCAGCAAATTCTTTTAACTAAACCAATAAATAATGGCTATTCCTACTAGCCCCATAATTGGATAAAACCAAATACTGTCTAAAATCATTTATCCTATATACTCCCTTGACTTTTAAAAGTCAATAGCTTATAAATATATTTTTAACTTAACAGAAAGGACACAATGGCTAGAATAAGATTAAATCAAGAGTACAGAAATAAAATCGCAACTCGTATGCGAGTACATCTTGAACAAGAGGACACGCAAGAAAAAGAGGCATTTTTTAAAGCAAGAGAAGAAATGAAACCTTTACAAGATATAACGTGGAAACTTGCCCAAGAAATAGTAAGCCGACACTACACACCAGCAGATATAAAAATGGCTTATCATTTACAAAACAAGTTTGAAAATGTGGACACTATTGCGAAAGATAGTTGTTTCCATTTTGGTTATCAAGGTCAAGTGGAAAGTCGTGATGAAAATGACAAACCAATCATGGTTGATAAGTACATTGAAAGTCATTTTGATTTTAAACTTGATGGCAATATCAATGGAACTGAAAGTAATAGGCAAAACGATTTTGCTTATGCCATGTATCGTGATGAACTCAAAGGTCGTGAGAATTGTAATCCCGATATAAACATTGAACAAAAAGACAATCAATCAAATCCACATTGGACAAAAATTGATGATGCTAATTCCAAGTATCTTGGATTGAGTGGTGGTCGAGATAATCAAACCTCTTTTGCTAAAGAGTGGAACAATGATTATGTTTTAGATTTAATTGGGCGAGAATATTGCCGAGATAGGTCTATTGCTTGTAATAAAGAGGAATATGATACTCTTATGTTTTGGCAATCTAAAAAAGGACATTTAATCATGGCTCATGAAAAATGGATTGAGAGTGTTTTAAATCAAATGAAAGAAATTAAACTTGGTTTAAAAGGTTATAGATATTTAGATGAGGCGATTGAGTTAGCAACTGAACTTGGTCTTAATCTAAATGACGCAGAAATAATTAGAACTAACTCAACGGGTTTAGTTATTTACAATCCTAAAAATCTTGCCGAAAGAGTTAAGTCCATGAAGAATAAAAACATAAGCCGAGAACAAAAAATAGCGGCTAGATTAAAATACAACCAACAACAACAATCACAATAAACACCATTGACATATTAGGGATAATCAAGTATTATCCCTAATTATGGACAAATCAATAGAAAGCAATAAAAAGTTCAAAATCAAATACACTAAAAGTAATGGCGAAGAAGTTAGACGTTTCGGCATTATTACAGATAACTGTCGTGGATTTGGGAGTAGACAAAAAGACAGTAAACCATTCTTGCATTATTGGGATTTAGATAAGCAAGGATATCGTTATGCAACTAATTGGGAGATACTATAATGGCTGATAAAACAATTAAACTACAAGGCAGTAATTTCTTCGCGACTTTTAAAACACAAAAAGAGTTGAGAGATTATATTGAAAGTCACAACCTACCAGAAGAAAGACGTTTGCTTTGGTTAGGTGTTATGTTTGGCAGTAATCATCTTGCCCACATTGTTAATGAAACAT
>VTLG01011487.1_pt1 | contig 19704 bp, 18 predicted proteins | sample 4694571 | NCBI WGS metagenome assembly VTLG01 (sample SAMN12604809, study PRJNA352737) | marine metagenome | biome: ENVO:00000447; feature: ENVO:00000209|ENVO:00000569|ENVO:01000036; material: ENVO:00002151; isolation source: viral sequences binned using virsorter ...
TTCCAATACGCTTCTTTTAATAATAGTAGGAGTTTACATTTCTTCCTGGCTACTTGGCCCGTCGCTTGCATATGGCTTACCTCTATGGGAATCTCCACTATGGCTTTTAATCTTAACGGCTTTAACTTCAATCAGTCAGTCGTTGACTCTAGCGGTAGAATCGTTCCCACTTGGGCAGATGTCCTGAACAGAGCAAACCTTGGAATGGAAGTAATGCATGAGCGTAATGCTCACAACTTCCCACTAGACTTAGCAGCTGCTGAGTCATCAACAGTCGCCTTAACGGCACCAACTATAGGATAATAATATGTGCTTAGGATCAAGGACTACACAAAGTCCAGCAGCTTCTAATACAAATTACTTTGGTACGAATCCATGGGGTGATCCTGCAGCAAGACCTGCTGTACCTGATTTACCTACACCTAATGTGACTACAACAGCACAAGGTGGATCTACTGGATCAAGTAATTTGAAAATTGGAGGCGGTAAAAAATCAGCTCCGAAATCTTCTGGAAATAAATCCACTGGATCTGGATCAGTTACAACTGGCGGAGTAAACTATTAAGTGTAAGTCGTGGCGACCTGACAGTTCATCATCGCCGCCGTTCACTTCCCTTTACTATTAATGACAGTAACAACAGAATACGGTAAGCAAAATATGTTTGCCAAAGAACCACCTATCGAAGTATTAACTATGAACGACAACGCTGAACTACAAAATGGCCGCTGGGCTATGATCGGAATCTTTGCAGCTCTCGGAGCTTATGCTACAACTGGTCAGATCATACCTGGCATATTCTAAACACCACGTCCGTTCATCCATTTTTCATGGACGCATGAAACCTAAGCATGGAACGGGGCTTAGGTACTAGAGATTTACAATGACTGTAAAACTAAAGTATCGTGGTGTCACTTACACTAAAACAATCAAAGACTAATTAATGAAAAAACTTGCTTTAGCCCTAGCGGCAACTCTCGCTTCAACTCCAGCAATGGCTGGTCCTTATGTTAATGTAGAAACCAATGCTAACTACACTGGTTCTGACTACACATCAAGAGCAACAGACCTACACGTAGGTTATGAAAATGAACTTGGTGCTCTCGCTTTCTATGTACAGGGTGGTAAGACAATCAATGCTGCAGACGGTGTTGATTCTGAATCTAACTTCTCTGGTAAGTTTGGCGGTTCTGTAGCAGCCACAGAAAAACTTGGTGTCTATGGTGAAGTAGCCTTCGCAAATGTATTTGATGAAGATACTGACAACTCATGGGGTACCAAACTAGGAGCTAAGTATAGCTTCTAATGGGCCAGCAATCACGTAATAATGGTGGGTTAGGTCAAGCACATCCAGTGCCCTACTCACCTGAACCTGAAAAAAAGAGTGAAGAAAAAGAAGACGACTTCCCACAAAGTCTGGAAGAAGCTCTCACAGGTTAATGAATTATGGATAGTGGTCTTCGGGCTGCTATCCTTCTTCATACTTATAGAGGGAGCACACCTAAACTACCACCGTACATCTTATGAGAACACAACTAATCAATGCAATCAAAGCTCACGCTAATGGAGAGATACAAAAACACTTAGCTAATGTTGAGGTTTACTTAACTAATCCTGCTGGTATTGGAGAACACTCTGATATAACAGAAGCTATAGGTATTGAACTTGATAAGGTAGCTCGTTACCATGATCAAATAGAAGTTGTTAATAAGTATGTACTTAATAAATAAGTACTGCGAGCGTCAAAGGATGACTACAGCCTTCCAAGCTAGTATACAGGGGTTCGATTCCCCTCGTTCGCTTTGGCTTTTGGCCCTCTACGGGGGACACCCTTAAGCCGTCTAGACGGTAGGGATAGACCTACAAAAAATGATCAAAAATTTTACGTGCGTAAGAAAGAAAACTATACAATTTTTTAATTAATCATGGCACAACAGGCCACTACAGCCAATGCCAATGGTCCTATTTATGGAGGTGCCGATAATGGCGCACTCACTAATGCGGGTACCGTTGATCAAAGGCGAGCCCTTTACCTGAAGCTGTTTTCAGGAGAGATGTTTAAAGGTTTCCAGCACAACACAATTGCTAGGGATCTTGTAACAAGACGTACCTTGAAGAATGGACGCTCATTGCAGTTCATTTACACAGGTCGGACAAAGAGTGAGTTCCATATTCCAGGACAATCCATACTTGGTAATGATGAGAAGTCACCCCCAGTAGCAGAGAAGACCATCGAATGCGATGACCTCTTAATCAGTTCAGCTTTTGTTTATGAGCTCGATGAAACACTTGCTCACTATGACTTACGTGGTGAGATCTCAAGAAAGATCGGCTATGCACTAGCAGAGAACTATGATAGAAGAATCTTCAGAGCTATAACTAAAGCTGCTAGACAGGCTTCTCCAGTCACTATGACTAACTTCAAGGAGCCAGGTGGAAGTATGCTTAAGGTTGGTGCAGATACAAGTACAGACAAGAAAGATGCTTATGATTCTACTAAGCTGGTAAATGCATTCTATGATGCTGCAGCTATTCTAGATGAGAAGGGTGTTTCTGGTGATGGACGTGTAGCTGTTCTTAACCCAAGACAGTACTATGCACTTATACAAGCTGTAAGTTCTAATGGTTTAATCAACCGTGACGTACAAGGTACAGCACTACAGTCTGGTAATGGCATCATTGAAATTGCAGGTATCCGTATCTTCAAATCAATGAACATTCCATTCTTTGGTAAGTATGGTACATCTGCTGATCCTAACAGAACAGGATATGACTCACAAGATAACTTCGGTGACTTTGTAGGTGCAACCATGGAAGACATGGAGCAAGCTGCTAACGGCGGTACACCTGCTGGTGGACAGAAGACAACTAACAACTATGGTACAGCTACTAAGTTTGCTAATAGTTGTGGATTGATCTTCCAGAAAGAAGCTGCAGGAGTTGTGGAAGCCATTGGCCCACAAGTCCAGGTGACAAACGGAGATATATCAGTGGTCTACCAGGGAGATGTAATATTGGGACGTCTCGCCATGGGGGCAGACTTCCTAAACCCTGCATGTGCAGTTGAGTTGATTGCTGGTATTAACACAGCGTCCTCTAATGCTACAGGTTGGGATGGTTCAGGTACAGATGCTACATCTATATCTAACGCTGCTTTCTCATAAGCTAAATAATATAATTAACCAACATATCGGGGGGCTTCGGCTCCCCTTTTTTTTATTCACAAATATTTATACCTATGGCTACTTCCACAATTGACACCGATACAGAACTATCCGCAGTGAACTCAATACTGGGTGCCATCGGTCAGTCTCCAGTTACCACTCTCAATTTCGATAACCCTGAAACCTCATTCATTTATAACATTTTAACAGAAGTTAACAAGGACGTTCAAAATGAAGGTTGGCATTTCAACACAGAGCATCATGTAAAGACTACACCAGATGCTAATAAACACATAACTCTACCAACTAATACCTTAAGGTTTAGTTTAAACAATGGTATAGCTGATAAAACTGTAGATTTAGTTGTAAGAAATGGTAGATTATACGATTTGGTACACCACACTGACGAATTTGCAGGTGATTTATATCTTGATGTTACAACATTATATGAATTTGAGGATCTACCTAATGTATTCCAACGTTATATTACCTATAGATCAGCAGTAAGAGCCGCTGCACAGCTTGTATCTAACCCACAATTAGTGCAACTTCTATCTCAAGATGAAGCTAAATCTAGAGCAGCGTGTGTAGAATATGAATGCGATCACGGTAATCCATCATTCTTCGGTACACCACACGATAGTTACTACCCATCATATCAACCTTATAAATCACTAAGTAGAGTCTAATGGCAAGTGTTACACAAACGGTACCTACATATACAGGTGGTATATCTCAGCAGCCAGATGAGTTAAAGGTGCCAGGTCAAGTTAATAAAGCTCAGAACGTCATACCTGATGTAACTCATGGTCTCATGAAGCGTCCAGGTGGGCGTTTAGTAGCTAGTTTATCTGACTCAGCTACTTTAACTATACCAGATGGATCGAATACCCAAACTCAATATGACCCTGACTCACAGACAGACGGTAAATTCTTTAGTTATTACCGAGATGAAGACGAGCAATACTTGGGTCAAATATCTAGAACAGGTGATGTCAGGATGTGGAAATGCACTGATGGCACACCAGTACCTGTGGTCTATCATGGTGGATCAGGTAGTTCATCTGAGACCGCATTAAAATTATATCTAAATCATAATGCTGATGATGATGTACAGTCATTAACATTGAATGATTATACATACATCACTAATAGAGCTACGTTAAAAAGTGACGGTACAACCGCTCACCCTAAAACAACAGTAGAAATGTCTAGTACAGTAGAAGCTCTGAGACCTGCTGAAGTATTTATTAATTTAAAAAAGATACAGTATGCAAGTCAGTATGCATTAAACTTATGGGATAGTGCAACAGTATCTGAAGTAAGTACTGCTACTAGAATTGAAGTTACTAGACAATATGATAGCTCTAATGGTTGTGCAGGTAACGGTACTTTAAGTGGACTACCAACAGGTGGTAGCCGTTGTACTAATGCTGCAGGTAGTAATCAAGACGCATACTGCCCTAATGTAGCTACCAGAATATTTGCAGTTAATTCAAATATGTCAGGAGACTCTGCAGATGCTAATGGGCAATCACATACTTATGCAGTTACCCGTGGTGGTAGTACTGTAGCTACTAACGCTGCAGCTAACCTATACTTCCGTATCGCTACTATAGGTCAATCAGTAGCACAAGGCGGTAGCCAAGCTGAACCTGATTATCAGTGTAGATATACCACAACCCATGATCTACTATACGGTGGAGAAGGTTGGGAAACTGGAGATTACTTTGATCTCTGGATGAATAATGCTAGATATAGAATAACTATAATGGATCATAGTGTGTCTAAAGTACAAGCTACTATGAACAGTCAAACAGGTTCAGGTTTAATTAGACCTATACCTACACCATTTGATAATGAAACTACTATCACTGCTGAAAGCATCATTGGTGATATCCGTACTATTATAGAAGCTTATAATAATGGTATAGATAATACTGAAACAAAGCAGATTGGTACAGGATTATACTTAACTAATGGTAGTACATTTAATGCTAGTACTCCTAACAAGGACTTAATGACTGTCATAACCGACAGTGTTAATACTGTTGAGGATCTACCACAAGAATGTAAGCATGGTTATGTTGTTAAAGTAAAGAACAGTGAAAGCGAACAAGATGATTACTACCTAAAATTCTTTGGTAAGAATAATCAGGATGGCCCTGGAGTATGGGAAGAATGCCCTGAGCCTGGCCGAAAGGTAGAGTTCGATAAAGAAACCATGCCCATCCAAATCGTACGCTTACAAGACGATACAAGTGGTACTATCACAGGTACAGCAAATGCAATCTATTTCAAAGTAGGTTATCCAGATTGGGAAAATTGTTTAGTAGGTTCTTGGGATGCAACAGCTGAAACAGGTACCGTACCTGAGCCAAGTTTTGTTGGAAAAAAAATTTCCAGGATGGTGTTCTATCGGAATCGACTTTGTGCATTAGCAGATGAAAATATCATCATGTCAAGACCTGGAAGTTTCTTTGACTTTTGGTCTAAGACTGCAATGGTCTTCTCTAACATTGATCCTATAGATGTATCATGTAGTTCTACATACCCTGCTATTATATATGACGCTGTACAAAATAATAGTGGACTAGTTTTATTTACACCAAATCAACAATTCCTATTAACAACAGACAGTGATATTTTAAACCCTACCACTGTTAAGATAAACGCCTTATGTACCTATAATTATAACTTTAAAACTAACCCTATAAATCTGGGTACTACAGTTGGCTTCTTAGATAACGCTGGTAAATATACTAGATTCTTTGAACTAGCTAATATTAGGCGTGAAGGTGAACCAGTACTGATAGAACAGAGTAAAGTTGTTAATAAACTATTTGAAGATGATTTAAACCTTATCTCTATATCTAGAGAAAACGGGGTCATATTTTTCAGCGAAAAAAATCAGCCCCTTTTATACGGCTTCCGTTACTTTAGTGACGGTGAGAAACGAATGCAGCAGTCATGGTTTACTTGGGAATTACAAGGAAACGTACAATATCATTGTGTCTTAGATGACTCTGTATATGCCGTAATAAGAGACGGTAGCAAGGATGTACTACAAAGGTTTGATATACAAACTGAGACTAATTCACGTACCGTTACCGATGATTTTGATACAGCTGCTACAGATGATGATATCACCTATAGAATACATTTAGATAATAGTACAGTTATAGCATCTGGTAGCTTATCATATTCTACAACTACTAAAAAAACTAGTTTTACCAAGCCAAACGGCTTTAATTCCAGTACAAAACAACTTGCTGTGTACATTAATAGTACAGGTAATGAGGTAGGTAGGTATAATACAGCTGCAGTTAACGGTAGTAACATAGAAGTTGACGGTGATTGGACTGGACAAGCCTTAGTTGTAGGTTATTTGTTTGATATGGAAGTAGAATTTCCTACAATACATGTAACTAGACAACAAGGAGAGTCATATAGGTCCGATACTAGAGGTTCTTTAGTACTACATAGGGTTAAATTAAGCCTTGGTAACGCTGGTTTATATGAAACATTACTAGAACGTCAAGGTAAAAATGACTATACAGAGGTATATGAACCTGTATATGCTAACCTTTACAATGCTAACCAAGTTGCTATACAATCTGAATCAATAAGAACTATCCCAGTATATGATAGAAATACAAATACTGTATTAACACTTAAATCTACCCATCCATCCCCCGCTACTTTACAATCTATGACATGGGAGGGTGACTACACCACCAAATTCTATCAACGTGTCTAAATACATTCACCCAATTACTGTTAAGGCTGCTTTAGAAGTAGCCTCTAACTTACTTCCTGCTGATTATAGGGAGGTTACTGAAGGACATGGTGCTGATCCATTTAAATATTTACTACTAGAAGCTGCTAAAGCTGAATGTGTTTACTTCTCTTCGCCTAGCGGCAGGACTGCTGGTATGGCTGGCGTAGAAACAGATGGTAGAATATGGATGTTATGCACTGATGTTATCAAAGACCATCCCACTAAATTTGCAAGAGAAGCTAAACGCTATATCGATAGCAGAGAAGAGAAGCTTCTATGGAATGTAGTGGATAAAAGAAATAAAGTCCACTTAAAACTTCTCAAATTTTTAGGCTTTAAATTCCTACGGGAACTTAATTTTGGTCCTAATCAATTGCCCTTTATCGAGTTTTGCCGTGTGCGCAGGAGCAGCAGCTGCAAGAGCAGCTAACGAAAATGCTAGAAGACAATATAAATATCAGCTACAAGTGCGTGAGCGTAAGCACATGCAGAAGCTTACTATTTATAATGCTAGAAAAGTTCAGTTTGAGAAAGCATACTCAAACATCCATCAAGGATTAAATTATTCTTATTCAAGAGCTCAAACAAAATTAAACAGAGAAAGAAGTAAAGTATTAAGAGAAAATCAAGGTGCTTTATTAAAAGTTCTAAGTCAAAGTAAATTTGGAGATCTCACTGCTGCAGGCAGAACTGGTAGATCTATCCAAAGACTTGGAGTTACAGAATGGGGTGCATTAGGTAGATTCTATGCACAAAAATCAGCAGCTTTAACTGATGCTAGAGATGACTTTACCCGTGGTAATAAAGCTGCTAGAATGAAAGCTAATGCAGCTCAAAGTAATGAATTTGCTAAAGTATGGGCGCAGCCTACAGAAGATGTTGCACCTCCAGTACCTGTTATGCAGAACGTTGGTCTAGCATTTATGAGTGATATGCTTGGTGTGGCTAGTTCTGTAGCTGGTATATATGGTGCTTTTAATCCTACTTCTGACTCTAGACTTAAAAAGAATATTAAAAAGATTGGTCAATCTATTGATGGTCATAACATCTATAAGTTTGAATACTTAGATGATGACAAAGAATGGATTGGTGTCATGGCTGAAGAAGTATTAAAGAAAAAACCATCAGCTGTTGTCCGTATGGATCATGGGTATTATGGTGTAGATTATAATCAAATCGATGTAGAATTTAGGGAGGTGGCAGCATAATGGCAACTGAACCTTATGACACCTTTGAGTATATCCAACCTGCTGATTTTATCCCTGGTTTAAAAGAGAGATATGATGAGCAGAACGAGGGATTCGCTAGAGCCGAGCAAATGGCTCGGATTAATGATCAACAACGTTTAGCTGATGCACAAAATTTTGGTAAAGTTATAGATAACGCTCAAAAGTTCTCTGTAACTCTTGCTAAAACTTTAAAAAAAATGCATGAGAAACGTGATCAAGAACGTGAAAATGAATCGAAAATATTAATTAGAGAAGCTGATTTTACGTGGAAAGATTTACAAAATTATAATGCACGTAATAAAGATAAAGAAAATTTTATAGAAGATACTAGTTTTTATAATAGTAAAGCTGCTGAATATGAAGCATTATATGATGCAGATCCAGAGAAGAATGGTCATTATTTAGATTTAGCTGGTCAACTTAGATCATTAACTGGCAATAATGCTAGAGTAATGAAAGAGGTTTTGATTGCTAATCATGCTAAAGGATTTAGTAACGAATTTCTAGATTATAGAACTGAAGATGGAAATCTATTTAGTGTAACAAGAGAAGACGGTAGTATATATAATATTCATGGAGCTCAGGATCGTGGAGAAGTACGAGCGTTAATTAGAGAATATCAAAAACAACATCATTTAACCAAAACATCTGGTATGAATGATGAGTTCTTAGCTGAAAAATATTGGCCTGAAGTTGAAAAACAGGAACAAGAAATTGTAAATCAATGGAGTAGAAATAAAAGGCAGGCAAATTTAGTTGCTGATCAAGAAAGTGTTAAAGAACAATTAACTACAATTACTCCAGAAAATGCAGGTGAAAAATACTTAGAATTAGTACAATTATATCCTCATATATTTAAAGATTCTAATCCAAAAGCAGGTGTATTAAACATGGCTTTTGATTTAGTTGAAAAAGGTTTGATGAAAGAAGAAATTCTACATCAAATTATGGATCATAAATTTACTCCAAAAGGATGGGAAAGTAAACCAGAAGGGAGTAATACAACCACTATAGGAGAACATTTCGAGAAGCAGATAACAAATGGTTTAGGTATGACCTTTGATGATAGAATCGGGGACATGCATATCAAAAAAACAGAACAAGTTGATAAAGAAAACCAACGAAAAGATGCTGAATTTAGAACTGAATTTGAAAAGATAAAGGCAGATAATGGAGGTATAGTTAGTGAACAAGATGTCTCTGAAGCTATGGCAGCTTATAGTCAGTTAGGATTACCAGGTGGTATTCCTCAGTGGTTACAGGATGAAGGTAAAAACACATGGCAAGATCAAAGTGATGCTCAATTAGTAGCTACATTAAAAAACAAAAAACGTATAGGACAAAATATAACACAACAAGAAGTAAATTTTATACAAGACGAAACCTTAAGAAAAGAGTGGTCTGAATCAGTTAATAATGGTATAAAAAATAAAGAACAATATACAAATAGATTAGATGCTTCTGTTGATAATTTTTTTGAAAGAGAATTAGCTGATACTACAAAATCAGATGATTGGTATAAAGTTCATTATGGAGCTCAAACTGATTTCCCTGCACAATTTAATAGATTAATGGACAGTGGTACATATGAACAAACTGAACAAGGTAGAGCACAAGCAGCAAATGCAGCTTTTGAAATAGTTAAGAAAAATATAGAAACTGGAGCTTATTTAGTTAAAGGTGCAGGTACAGATAAAAATGAATCTACTTTTATTGATAATAGAAACAAGGCAACTACCGCTATAGCAACTGCTGTTAAAGATAAAGATACTGATTATTTCAGTACAACTATTATACCTGGTACTGAGAATGCTTTAGAGGAATTAAAAGACTGGACTCCTGGTAAACCTTTACCTAGAATGTATACTGCTATAGCATCTAGAACTAAATATGTAGATTCACAAAATAAAATAGTAGCTACAGCTTGGGAGATAGCTAATCGTCAACATATTTTACAATATGGTAAACCACTACTTCCTACTAAATTTCAACAAAATGTAACTTCACTTAAAAATCCTTATTCTCAAATACTAGTTACACATAGAAAAACTGATGCCAGAGTAAAACAAGCTCAAATAATAGAAGAAAGCAATAATGATGAACAAGTATTTAACCAGGAAGAATATGTATCAGAATTCCTAAAAGGCGATTACTCCAATTACTATTCAGAGGCTTATTAAATGGAAGAAGAACAAAACCTGTTAGGTCAATTTGATGCAGAACAACTTGGTCAATATGCAGAAAGTGATGCAGCAGTACATGAACAGGTAAAACAAGAAGAAGCTACAGCTGAAGCTAGAGCAGCTGAACTAGAAGCTGCAAATAAACAAGCTCTAGCAGAACAACAAGATCCAAGAAATAAAGAAGGTTGGGGTGTAGGAGCCGTTGCTAAAGAACTAGGATCTGCAGTAGGTGGTGGTGTTCAGGATACATTATCTTCACTTGTTACTTTACCAGAGCGTGCCATTGATATGGTAACTGGGGAGATGCAAGAAGAAATGAAAACTGAAGAAGGTTACCAAACTGAATGGGATGATTTCTTTGTTGATGATGACAACCCAATTGTAACTAAAACATGGTGGGGAGGACTTTTAAGAGGAGCTACTCACTTTGGAACTATGTCTCTTGTATTAAGTCCAGCCGCAGGTGCTATTGGTAAAGCATCAGGAGCTGGCTCAGCTTTGGCTAAAATTGCAGGTACTGGAAAAACTGCTAATTTAATTAAAGCAGCTGGTTACGGTGCAGGTGCTGATGCCTTATCTAAGTATTCTCAAGACGATAATGCTTTAGGTATGTTGAGAGATCAAGTTGGTTTTATGGATACACCTTTATCTACTAAGGATGATGATCACCCTTTAATGATGACACTTAAAAATGTTGTTGAAGGTATGGGTATTGGTCTTATATTTGATGGTGTTAGGATGGGATTGAAAGGTGCCTCCGATGTAACAATGTCAAAAGTAAGAGCACGTAATAAAGATATTTTAGATCAATCTATTGAAGCTGGTGCAGAACAATTAAAAGAACCAGGGATTGGTGGCTATAAAAATAAAGATTTAGTAGATTCAGATCAAGGGGCACCGACATCTAGGGCTGAACTTGATGATATTAAAGATGGGTTAGAAAGAACACGTACAGAATTTGGTGCTGAAAAAGGATCAACAGCTTCACCTTTTACTCCATCTGCTATGAAACGTATAGCTAATAATACAGATGCTCATGAAGTAGAACTAGATAAATTAGCTAGGCAATTTATGAGTAGTGAAAGGTATGCACAGTTAACTGAAGAAATTAGTTCAGGTAGAACTACACTAAGAAAAGCTTTTGGTAGTAGTTTAGAGATGGCTCAACGTACAATTGAAGGTAGAAATACTTCTAATTTAACACCTGAGGAATTTTGGGCTGAGTTTTTCACTAATGTTGATAATCCTCAATCAGCTGAAAACATTGCTATATGGGGTAATAAAAATATAGCTGCAGCTGATATGGTCATAGGCTCTATGATTAAACAGATGCGTGATTTAGGTATAGCTGCTAGAGAAGCTGGCGAAGTATTAGATATTAATGCTCCAGATGGACCAGTACCTGCTTTAAGAGATAAAATTTTAACAGGATTAGCAGAAGTTAAACGTGTCAGATTAAACCATGATCCAAGATTTAGTGTATTAGGAGCTGATGAAGCTAGAAGAGTTGCTTTTAATAGTGATTTAGAGCTTCGTATGTCAGAATCTAGGGAGTCACTTGACTTAATGTTGAAATTAGCTGGTGATAGTAATGATGATGACCTCTTAAAATCTATTGTAGAAGTCATTTCTATGACAGATGAGGTGCATAATCTAACTGATTTTGATAATTGGGTAAGGAAAAAGTTTAGAGGTGGTGAATTTAACGGTAAAACAGAGACTGGATTACTAATAAAAGAGCTACAAGGTGTAATGGTTAATAGCATTCTAAGCGGTCCTAAGACCCCTATGAGAGCTATTATGGGTACATCTACTGCAACCTTCCTTAGACCAGCTGCAACAGCCCTTGGAGCGGCTCTACGGTACCCATTTACGGGTGATGCTACAACACTTAGAGCAGGTTTAGCTTCAATGAATGCTATGAGAGAAGCTATACCAGAAGCTTGGACATTATTTAGAAAACGATTAGACTCATATTGGGCTGGAGATATATCAACCGTTCGATCTAGATTTTCTAAATATACTAGAGGTGATGAAAGATGGAAGATGTATGGAAATTGGGTTGAGACAAGTGAGAACGCTACAAATGGTGATAAAGCTGCTTACTATATGGCTAATATGGCAAGAGCTGCTAACGATAATAAGTTTCTAACTTATTCTACTAAGATCATGGCAGCAACTGACGATACATTTGGATATGTATTAGCAAGAGCAAGAGCTAAAGAACTAGCTGTACGTGAAGCATTAGAAAGTGCAAACCCAGGAGTCTATACAGATATAAATCCTAGAATATTAAAAGATGCTGAGAATAGATTTCTTGGTAAAATCATGGATAAGAATGGTAATATTTTAGATGAAGCTACTAAGTATGCTAAAAAAGAAGTTACACTTACACAAGATCTAACTGGATTTGCTGAAGGAATGGAAGAGGTTTTTAATAAATATCCTTGGACTAAACCATTCTTTTTATTTGCAAGGACAGGTGTAAATGGACTAACTTTAACCGCAAAGCATACACCAGGATTTAACTTCTTAGTTAAAGAATGGAATGATATAGCATTTGCAAATCCAAATAATTTATCAGATGTAGCTAAATATGGTATAGAAACAGCTGAAGACTTGATTAATGCTAAGGCATTACAAGGCGGTAGATTAGCTTTAGGTAGTTCAGTTATTATGATGGCTTCTGGACATTTTATGAACGGAGGTTTAACTGGTAATGGTCCTACAGATAGACAGAAAAGACAAGTATGGATAGATGCAGGCTGGCAACCTAGAAGTATTAAAATTGGAGATGTGTGGGTCGGTTATGATTCATTCGAGCCGTTTAACCAGATCTTATCAACCATTGCTGACATAGGTGATCACAGTGAACTGATGGGTCAAGAGTGGACGGAACAACAATTTCAAAAAACATCTTTAGTTATAGCACAAGCTATTGCAAGTAAATCATACTTAAGTGGAATACAGCAATTTGTAGATTTATTTAGTGGATCTCCAGGTCAACAAAATAGAATAATCGCAAGTATTGCTAATAATACATTACCTTTATCTGGACTTAGAAATGAACTAGGTAAATTATTCAATCCTCATATGAAGGAATTGAATTCAGGTATAGGTGATGCAATTAGAAATCGTAATTTAATGTCAGAAGGTTTAGCTGGTGGTGGAGCATTACCAACTAAATACGATATGCTCAATGGTAAGCCAGTTAGAGACTACGATTTCCCTACAAGAATGTGGAATGCAATTATACCAATACCATTAAACCTAGACCAAGGTCCAGGTAGAAAACTCTTATTTGATAGTGGATATGATTTAAGAACATCAACGTACTACGGTCCTGATGGAACAGACTTAACAGATTCACCAGCATTACGTTCTGAGTTTCAAAGGCAAATTGGTATACAAAATATAGAGTTAGAATTAAATAGATTAGCTAAAGATCCTAGAGTTATGGCATCTATTGCACAAATGCAAAAAGATTTACGAAACGGTAATCGTGATTTAGATCCGATGAAGTCTTATATTCATAATAAATTAATCCGAAAACTTATAACAAAAGCTCGTAAACGTGCATGGGCGAAGATGAGATTAGATCCTAGAATCCAGAAACTTATGGAAAGTGAGAAAGCATTAAAGATTAGACAAAACCGAAGACTGGACGAAACATCTGCCCTCCTACAAATGAATAGATAACAGAAAACTTAATTTTTAAAAACTTATGGCAGCCACGTATACTGATAATGGGACCAATACACCAAATGGATCCCATTTAGAGTTTACTTATACCTTTCCTGTAATATTAAGTACAGACGTTAAGGTATCACTAAACGGTGTAACTCAGGCAACAACTAAATATACTGTATCTACTTCACCCGCAAAGATAACATTTAATAATTCCAGTGTTGATAGTACTGTACAGGAATCAACTGGTGCTCCTAAAACTGGAGTAACTGTACGAGTTTATAGAGAGACAGCTGTTGGTAAAGCATCAGGGGATGAAGATCCTAAAGCTGTATTTGCTGCAGGTAGTTCTGTAAGAGCTGCAGATTTGAATAGTAACTTTGAACAAGTACTATTTGCTGTACATGAAAAACAAAACCAACTAATCTTAGCTGAAGATATAGATACTAGTTCTGTTACTAATGTTAAACTGGCTCCTGATTCTGTAACAGGTGCTAAAATTGGAGATGATGAAATAAATTCAGAACATTATGCTACTGGTAGTATAGATACAGAGCATATAGGTAACAATCAAGTTACTACAGCTAAGATAGCAGATGCTAATGTTACTACAGCTAAAATACAAGATGATGCTGTAACTACAGATAAATTAGCAAATTCAATTAATACTGCAATTAATGCTAATACAGCAAAAACAGGTAACGCAACCCATACAGGGGAAGTTACAGGTGCTACAGCTCTAACTATAGCTGATAATGCTGTAGTTACAGATAGAATAGCTAATGCAAATGTAACATTAGCCAAAGTAGAGAATGTTACAAACGGTCAATTCATCGTTGGAAACGGTAGTAATAGACCTACAGCTGTCGCTATGTCAGGTGATGCTACACTTGGTAATGATGGTTCTGTAACTATTGCAAGTGATGCAGTAGAAATCGGAATGATAGGTTGTGAGCAAACAACTCTTACTGACAGTGATTCACACATTCCTACATCAGGAGCTGTTGTTGATTATGTAGCTGCACAGATATCCCCTATTGGTGGTCTTGAAGTTATAGCAACAGATGCTGCATTTCCTAACACACAACCTGCATCAGGTGTTGTAATTAGTATTGCAGACGCTGGTGGATTAGTTGTAAGCACAGTTAATGGAGTAGTTAAAAGTACTACAGGTAGAACTGTAGGTGGTTCAACAGTCACTATTAATAACATAGCTTCTAATTTTAACAATACCACGGTTGATGCTGGTGTTTGTTTCCAAGTTAGTTCTACTGGCTCTGGTCAGATATATAATTACCATAAAGCAACACTTAAAGAAGCTGATCTACTAAGTCTTAGTGGAGATATAAACGACTTTGCTGAACGATATAAAGTTCATAATTTTGGAAGCGGAAACCCCTCTAACCCAGATGAAGGTGATTTAGCATTTGATACTGCAGCTAACAAAATGAAGGTCTATGATGGATCTGCATGGGGTGAAGTTGCATCTACTGGTGAATTTAAGTATTTAATACCTGTTAATCCAGGTACTACAACTGCAGCAGACTGGGGTAACACTGGTCTTTCTAATGGTAACTCTGGTACTAGTTGGGATCTTAGAGAAAATACAAATACAGGTAGTGTTGCTGCAACTACGACTGCCGCACAATTACTTGTTAGTGTTAATGGTGTTGTTCAAAAAGCTAATACAGGTTCATGGAGTGGATCTGGTGAAGGTTTCTATAGAGAAAGTGCAGGTAGAATTAGATTTGCTACAGCTCCTGCAGCTGGATCTAGTGTCTTTGTAATACAAATTGGAGCCGCTACAACATTAAATGTACCTGCAGATAACTCTGTTTCAGGTGCTAAGATAGCTATGGGTAGTGATGCCTCTGGTGACATTATATATTATAATGGTACAGATTACGCTAGATTAGCTAAAGGTTCTGATGGAGAAGTTTTAAAACTAGCTAGTGGTGTTCCATCTTGGGCAGCTGATACAGATACCAATACTCAGTTAAGTACTGAAGAGGTTCAGGATATAGTTGGTGCTATGTTCTCAGGAAATACTGAGACAAATATAGCAGTAACATATCAAGACGCTGATGGTACAATAGATTTAGTATCTACAGATACAGTTTATACACACCCTAACCACTCTGGAGAAGTAACGTCTACAGCTGATGGTGCTACGGTTATTGAAGATAATACAGTAGATGAAGCAAATCTAAAGGTATCTAATGCACCAACTAACGGCTACGTCCTAACAGCTCAATCTGGTAATACAGGTGGAATGACATGGGAACAAGCTACAGCTGGAGCAACTGGTGGTAATAGTAATGCTAATGCTGTCTTCTGGGAAAACCAACAAACAGTTACCCATGACTATACCATCCAAAACAATTACAACGCAGGTTCCTTTGGACCTATAACAATCAATTCTGGTATCACCGTTACGGTTGGTGCTGGTGAATCTTGGACGGTAATCTAATGGCAATTACAATTAATGGAAATGGTACCGTCACAGGGGCCGATATAGGTTTAGTGAGTCAACAAGTTTTCACATCTAGTGGTACTTGGACTAAACCTTCTAATGTAAGACGAGTAAAGGTTTACGTCACAGGTGGCGGCGGAGCAGGTGGTGGTTATGGCGCAACAAATGATTTTGGTGGAAGTGGTGGTGGAGGTGGTACAGCAATAAAAATTATTGATGTTACTTCTATTTCTTCAGTTACTGTAACTATTGGTGCTGGAGGTGCTGCTGACGCACAGAATCATGGTGCTCCTGGAGGAACTTCATCCTTTGGCTCTCATGCTACTGCTACTGGCGGCGGCGGTGCTCAAGACGGTAACCATGGTCCAGTCATTGGAGGAGGAGGAGGATCAGGAGCAAGTGGAGATTATAATATAAAAGGTGGAGACGGTGGTTGTGGTTTTGATAATTTCTTTATCCCTAGTGGTTCCAGTAACTACTCATCCGCTTTAAATGTAGGAGGAGCTTCTTATTGGGGAGGTGGAGGTAAAGGATCTACTTATACAACCGATGCTGAAGATGGGCAAGCCTATGGAACTGGAGGAGGAGGAGATCATTCTGCAAATAGTGGTGTTGCAGGTGATGGTAAAGCAGGAATCGTTATCGTGGAGGAATACAAATGAAGGCATTAGTATTTGATAAGAAAGTGGTTCAGTTAGAATCAAATATCTTTGAAGTAGCTCCAGAATTAATATGGATGGATGCACCTACAGGATGTGAAGTTGGATGGATTCTGGAAGATGGCATATTAAAAGAAGATCCAACAGTATTTAAGAAATCATGAGTAAAATAAAATTACCCCACGCAAGTGGGAATAGCATGAGCATTGCAGCTCCTGCAACGAATCCTGCATCTGATTTAGAACTTAAATTACCTGCAACTGTAGGTACCGCTGGTCAAGTATTAAAGAATAGTTCTACTGCTGGAACACTTGAGTTTGGTAGTGCTGGAAAGATTCTTCAAGTTCAAAATACGACTGTAACTGCAACTGCCACTCTTTCATGTATTAGTTCGTGGGAAGATAGTTCAGTAACTTGTTCTCTGACTCCTGCAAGTTCTGACAGTAAAATTTTGATTAGTATATCAGCGACAGGTGAAGGAAATGCTACTAACCAACAAAGGTTTGACTTTAGAATTAAAAAAGCAATATCTGGTGGAGCTACAACTTATTTAACAGGTGCTGCGGCTGGAAGTAGAACACCAGCAACAGGTGTAACAGGTGATAAAACTGAAAACGCAACTACAAGTCCCAGTAGTTTTTCACTTTCTAATTATCTAGATTCTCCATCAACTACAAGCGCAGTGACATATACACTTCAAGTTACTTATGAACTTGCTTCTGCCTCTGGAACTTATTATCTAAACAGAAATGTATCGGATAGTGATGCATCAGGTACGCCAAGATTTGTTAGCTGGATCACACTTATGGAGGTATCAGGATGAGTCAATTAAAAGTAAATACAATACGCCACACAGGAGCATCAAGTGATGCTGTTACCTTGGCAACCGATGGAACGTGTACGGCAAAGATTACTGATAATGGTGGTAATCAGTTTGCCAATAGAAACAAAATAATTAATGGCGAATTTCGTATAAATCAAAGAAGTCATAGTGGTAGTGCAGGACATAATGCTTACACACTAGATAGATGGAAATATGCAAGATCTGCAAATACTGAATTTTCAACTAGTCAAAGCACAGTTACACCAGATGGTTTTGCAAATTCTGTCAAGATGACTTCTATAGGTTCTAATGGGTCAACTGGTGCTGGTGATTATGCTTATTGGAGATACCATATTGAAGGTCAAGATTTACAAGATTTAAGTAAAGGAACATCAGCAGCAAAAGCTTTTACTTTATCTTTTTATTTTAAATCTGATGTTACTGGAACTTTTGCAATATCAATACAAGATGAAAATAGTAGAATGTGTAATGCAACTTACACAGTATCCAATACAAATTGGAATCGCTATATAATTACAATTCCAGCAGATACAACTGGAACTATAGCTAATAGTAATGCTACTGGTTTAAGTATTCATTTCTATATTGTTGCTGGTTCAAATCACACTTCTGGATCTGCGGTAAATACATGGGGTTCTTACAGTGCGTCTAGTGTAGCAACTGGTTTTAATGCACATATAACTACTAATAGTGTCAACTTGTATTTGACGGGTGTCCAGCTTGAAGTTTCAGATTATGCAACTTCGTTTGAACACTTGCCATACGGAGTCGAATTAGCTAGGTGTCAGAGGTATTTCTTCCAAGCAACAGAAATAGGTTCAACTTCTGACGTTACAAATAACCCTATATGTATGGGTACGTACATAACAAGTTCAGATGTTAGAGGAGTAATTTATTTTCCAGTCGAAATGAGAGCCGCACCTACCTTGACATCGAACGACAATAGTAATAGTATGTTCATACTAAGAGATGGTTCTGCTGATTGGATTGATGAGCTCATTATGTATCAAGCTACAACACAACGATGTACTGTAAGAAATACTGCTGATGTAAGTGGTACAGCAGGACATGCAGGTATTATCACCCAAGAAACAGGCGATTCAAATCTAAACTTTAAGGCGGAACTTTAATTATGGCTAAATATCAATTAATAAAAGACGGCAGTAAACTTCTAGGAATTCTTAAAAAAGAAGATATTGCTGCTAATACAAAAGTTTCTATTCCTATAGCTCCAGCAAACACAGACTACCAAGAGTACCTCGAATGGGTAGCAGCAGGTAACACAGCGGAGGCAGCAGACTAATGGCATTAACAGAAATCAAAACAAGCGGTATTGCTGATGATGCTGTCACCACAGATAAATTAGCTAACGCTATAAATACAGCGAGAGACGCTAACACAGCAAAAGCCACCAACGCTACCCACTCAGGAGATGTTACAGGTAGCGGTTCTTTAACTATTGCAGACAATGCAGTAACCCTTGCTAAGATGGCAGGTGGTACAGATGGTCAGATAATTACATATGATGCTTCTGGAGATCCTATAGCAGTAGGACCAGGAACAGATGGTCAGGTACTAACATCAACAGGAGCTGGATCACCTCCAGCTTTTGAAGATATACCTGCGGCTGGCGCAGCTTTAACAGGCTCAACCAATAACACCATTACAACCGTTACAGGTGCAAAC
>VTLG01001068.1_pt1 | contig 19702 bp, 31 predicted proteins | sample 4694571 | NCBI WGS metagenome assembly VTLG01 (sample SAMN12604809, study PRJNA352737) | marine metagenome | biome: ENVO:00000447; feature: ENVO:00000209|ENVO:00000569|ENVO:01000036; material: ENVO:00002151; isolation source: viral sequences binned using virsorter ...
ATCGCTTTATAGACAGGCAAAAAAGATTGATCATGTTTAAACGCTAGATCAACTTTATTATCGTCCCAAGCCTTACGGGCATAGGGACACATCGCAGTTGTAGTATCTTCAGATATAGGCTGCTCAATGTTGTGAAAAGACCACTCTCTGATCTCTTTGCTGATTGATTGCTCTATCTCATTCATACCCGTGACGGTTAAACAACCTTCTTTATGTCTTTATAAAGACCCTTAGCTATATTTTTTAAATGCGCTACAGGAGCATTAAGGAATCTCTCTATAGACATTTCATGCGCTAAGGGTATTGCTGTATCAGTTTCCATAATGACATTTCTCTGCTCCTCGTCCAGCGACAACTTAATGATCACAGGATCTTTTGGGTCAGAAAAGTCGTGAAAGCAATCCAACATTTTTTGATCAAACTCATTCAACATTCGATTATCCGTAATGCTTTATGACACTAAGACAAACGGTGTAGACATCATTATTGCTGTGACCAACCGTAGTAAACATAATGTCTCCCGTAACTCCGCTTCCGGCGTTATTAGGTATGCCATTAAATTCACTAAAGTCTATTTCATCCGCATAGTCTGCGTTCAGCTGCCAAGCTAGAACATCTGTACTAGCATCAAAAAATATCTTGACACCCATTCCTATGGTTGAGTACCAAATCTTTTCGATAGTTACTTTCGTACAAGCTGCCCCAGTCATTGGATCAGCAGTCAAAGCTGATACATCAATCTTTTTTACAGCTGACTCACCTGTGCCATCCGATACATTAGTAAACTTAAAGATGGCTTTTCTAGGGCCATCTTGAATAGTTTGACTTGCTACTGCATCAGCCATAACCGCCTCCTACTATTGATCAGCAAATTCGGGCGCAGTGGTACTCGTAACATTTCCAAAGATCTGATAGTTGGTTGTATCTAATCCCAAAATAGTTATATCGAACCCAGCAGGAACATTAAGTTGAATGCTGCTATTTGAGTTGCCATCTGAGAAAACACTGCTAATAGCGTCCCCATCAGTATCTAAAAAGGTAACGCCACCAATATAAAAATTACTATTACCGGGAGTAATAATAAGAGCATCCGTCGCATCTGCTGCACCCCCAGCATAAACAAAGCGGTAAAAAATACCCGCAGTAGGCGCTGGTAAAACATAGGTACTGTCTTGACTGTTATCACCTACAAGATTAATGCGACCTGCATTTGCAGCAGCAGTAAGGTTAGTTGACGCAGCATCTGCAAGTGATACAGGGGTTACCTGCATACCAGAGCCATCAAGAGTAAAGGACGTTGTGATTGCTCCAGTGCTGCTATTTTTTGAAACGACAGTAAAGCCGTTCTCCGAGCGGACTGGGCCGTTGAAGGTTGTATTAGCCATGTAGTTCTCCTGTCTTGGCTAGTGTCTAATGTTTCACATGAAACAATTAGTCAGGATATAAAAAAAGGGCCATTCAATTCTACACTGAATGACCCTTGATTGCTCTAGCTAGAGCCGGGTGACCCGAAAATTCCAAGTGGGTCAGAAACGCCAAAACTGTAGCGCTCGCGAGCTTTATAGCGCACGTTGCCAGTATCGAAGTCACCGTCCATAGAATTTTCTAACGCTGCCCTTTCAAAGTGCTTCATTCCATTTGGAATGTCTGTAATCAAGAACCACGCATTAGTATCTGTGAGGTAATGATTAACAGAATATCCTTCTGGAATACTGCCATTTGTATAGATCGCGTTTAGATCGTTATCAGCCGTACCAACACGACCTTCTGTTTGCAGCACACGAGTAGCAACAAACATCAGTGCGGGAGGCACAATCAGCTTGCGAGGTCGAGATGCGATCAACAATCCACGCTCATCTGTCCAACCTGCGATTTGAATAATCGCGGCTTCCAGTGAAGTTTCATTAAGATCTGCACCAGTCACAGGACGATTGTCATTCTTTCCACCACTTACGAGTGGGTGACCATCACCACCTGTTACACCGTCGCCAGAAGCAGTAAACAAGTTTACGCCATCACCAGACTGGAACGCATTGGTAAAACCATTGTTCAGTGGTGAAGCAGCTTTTACTTGCTTCGTGTACGCCATAGCTCGTGCTAACGCCTTGGTGTAGCGAGCGGAAAGAGAATCGTAAAGATTGTCTTCCATCGCTTCCTCGGTGATAGCAAAACCCATAGCCACGGTTTCGTGATTAAAGCGAGCTGTAAACGACTCTTGCGCACTATCAAAAACGATGGATTCACCTTCGCCTTTAGTTGGTGCTGCGCCAAAGCCACTCAGCTTTACTTCTTCCTCGAAGCTTCGATCCGATGATTCAGTTTCATAAATCATCGTATGCTCGTCTTCGTATTTTTCATACTCCAAACCAAACAGAGCGTTAAGCCCCGGTAGGAGTTCTTTAAGCATTTGCGCTCTTGAAATTGCCATTGCCTAGTTACTCCTTATACGCCAGTGGTATTGCGATACGCATGGCCAACATTAAAAATGAAAAGCGCATCCGTAAAGGCATCACCAATAGTGCTGTCTGGGCCATCATAAAAATCATAGATTCTCAGTGGCAGAGTATTGGTGGTAGCTGTGGAATCAGCATCAACAGCGTTCTTGCTGTTACCGATGCTCGTAGTACCTGCTGTTTGGATAACATCAAAGTTAGATCCAAGAGCAGTTTGAGCGATAGCACCATCAGCTTGCATCAAAAAGACCACATCCGGGTCAGTCAATACATAAGCCATAATGTCATCAGCAGCGGTAGATGCTGGGTAGTATTGGTTGAACGTTAACTGTCCAGTCGTAGGATCGGTGTATTTGACACCCATAAAGATCCCAATCGTGGTCAAGGTAGACGTTCCTGTGTCTTTTTCAATGGTTCCAGCTGAGACCATCTTTACAAAATCGCCATTAAAAATAGCAGTTGCATAACCACTAGCGATTTTAAGATGCTGAACTTTACCATTAAAAGAGCCACTTGCACTGGTAGTGCTTACAGGTCTTGCACCGAATGGTGCGGCTGTAGTAGCCATATTAATGTCCTCTTAACAAATAAAATTTGTGTTATTTGCCAAAATTAGTTACACGAGTTTTACGATCTGGTCGAAGCAAAGGCATTCGGGGATCGTTCTCGCGCATATAGTTTTGGTCAACACTTTCCATTTGTTGCTCTGCCACTCCTTCGTAATAACGCTGTCGGCTTTCCGCAACTTCTCTTGGAGCCTTGCAAAGTAATTGTCCACCAATCTCAACGCATCCGGGGAACTGAGACTGGTGATCTGGCATCACCTCTAGTTCTGGATGGTCTTCAATTTTTACTGGTTCCCAGCCTTCTCTAAATCGCATCGAAACATTCGTTGCATCAGACTGCCCAACCATTGATGTGCGAACCCATCGGAACACCCATCCCGGCTGTGGCAAAGGATCTGGTAATAAAGAAGGTGGGCGGAATGAAGCTGGTCTAGCTTCTTCTTCGCGTGACTCGATATCTCTTGGTTTACGGTTATCAGACATTATTCATCCCCATTCTTAATTGTGTTTCGGCATATTTCTCAGGTGATATTCCTAGTTTCTTACACAACGCGAGTTGTGAACTATTCAACTTCACCTGCGTTTTTTTACCGGCACTTCGTTGCGCTGGTGCAACTGGTGACGATGCCTGACGCGATTGTGCTGACTCCGTACCGGCTTCTTCTTGCTGCTCTTGACCAAATGCTTTAGGAAAAGAATCCCTTAACGTCTTATCAATCGCTGCAAAGTATTGCGGTGAGTTTCTTTCGACCCCCCGCTTTACCAGCATTTCGTCTAGCCCATAAGCAAATCCTGTGACTGCTTCATTTCCGGGCGCACCAAACCAAGTATTTCTTGCCAGCCAATCCTGCAATCTAGGATCTACTGGTTGTTGTTGCGGTGGCTGCTCCACCGTCTGTGCAGGTGCCTGTTGCTCTACCTGCGTCTGTGGCTGCATCTGAGGCTGATAATTCTGTATATAAGCCCTATCTGCCTGTACTCGCGCAAGCTGCTCTTGCGCTTCTACCATAGATTCTGTGTCGCCCTCTTCATGGGCTTTCTTGTACTTTTGCCGCGCTGCTTCTAATTCAGCCTCTGTGCGGTTCTGTACACTCTGAAGCAGTGCTTGTTCGCTTTGTCCGACCAGCCCCTGCAATCTTTCGATTTCTTTCTGGGTGCCTTGGGCGTACTGTACTGCCTCATCTCTTAATCTTTGTGCAGCTTCTTTTTCTCTACGCTGCTGATGATATTCGTATTTGAGTCTGTTTAAACGCTTTTTAACACGATCATCTTGAATGTCAATTTCTTCGTCAATGTTGAATGGCTCAACATCATTACGAACAGGGCGACGATCTTCCTCAGGAGTATCATCTACCTCGATAACTTCTATTTCCGAATCAACTTCATATTGGGGTTCAGACATGGGATATACCTCTTGGATCATCAACTACAGCTTCTGGTGTATCGTCATTAATCAAACGAAACTCTTTGCCATGAATCTTGATGCGTGTACCGCTATAGGCTCTCATCAAAACAAAATCGCCCTCTTTGCACCAAGGGCCATTTGGAAACCTAGATTTATCTTTGTAACAATCTGGCCCCATGGCTATTACAAAACCAACCAAAGATGCCGTAGCCTCTCTGTCTAATGTTGGCGCTGCTTTTAAAATCCCTCCTTCTGTCTTCTCTTCTACTTCTGGAAGTCCAATAAGAATATGATAGCCCGTTGGCTTTGGAAGCTGACTTGCTTTTTCTGCCTGTGGCTCATCATTGTCTGGCTTGATAGACGCTAGATCAACGCTGGTCGTTGTCATTTACTTTCTCTCTGCAACACTTAAAGGGAAGTGTAGAACCCTCGCATCCTGTTGATGCTAAATTTCAGTAAACGTCTTTTCTGCAACCTCTCTGATTTCTCTGGCTGCCATTTGTAAACCTTCTAGCTGACCTCGATACAGCTTGTATTCCTCGATAGTACTTATAGAACCCGAAACCAGCTTTTCTGTAAGTAGCTGTTCCTGCTCGTTTAAACGCGACAATATCAAATCAATAAACTGAGGGTCAACAAAATCAGGCATTCTACTGCTTAGGATTCAGCAAGGTTTCTGCAATCTTGCGCCCTATCTCTGCGCCTTTACTCTTCTCAACCAAGTTTTGTTTTTCTAAAGAAGCATCCCGATCATTAGTCTTAGAAATAATATCCGCACCAATTTGAGCGCCAGCTATCTTCTGCTTAGTTTGTAAATCAAGCTGCTTCAAGCGCTCATCACTAGCGATTCGCAGCATCTCTAGCTCTGTCTTCATCTGAGCCTTTTGTGCATCTAGCAATAGTTTTTGCTGCGCTGTTGCTGCTCGCTGTGCATCGGTTTGCGCCTTAGCTGCTGCTGACTGCTCTTCTACAGCAAGCTCACGCTGCTTCAGCTGTAGCACAGGATCGTTTGCTTGCGCTTGTTGCTGCTCCTGCTGTGCCTCCATTTGATCCTTCTGCAATAGTTGCTCTGCTGCTTGAGCAACCAAGGACGAAAGCTTGGCTTCTATTTCTGGTGGCAACTCGGTTTCTGCTGAAGGCAGATCTATACCAAGCTCCTTTTCGATTTCGACTCTGTACTGGAAGGCGAGGTGTTCTGCTATATGAGCAGATACAGCGGCCTGTATAGCCTGTTGATTAGGCGCCTGTGCCATCAGTTCAAGGATCTTAGGATCTTGCATAGCAGCCATGTGTGTGCGGATATGCGCTTCATGGTCTTGGTAAACAAATGCCTTGACAGGCTCTCCATTGATAAAGTCCATGTTCTCTGTGACTGGATCAGTCGGAAGCATTTCATCTTCATCAGGCACAAGAGTTTCTGGATCTCTAATACCAAGAGCCTCCAGCATTTGCCTGTGCAAAGCAGGAAGGTCATAAAGCTGTGGTGCTTGCTGTGATAACTGCAATGCAGCTTGGTACTGCATAATCCTTTGAGACATGGTTGCTGCATTAGGATTAGCTACAGGGACTACATCAATACGGTCATCAAAGTCACTTTGTATATCTGACTTCTCACCAAAAGGCTGATATGGATATTCAGCGGGGCCAAAGTCTCTGACTAGCCCTGTGATCAATCTAAGTTCATTCTTCATAGATGCATGAAGCCTAGACTGTATTGCCGACATCACTTTCATGTTTCTTTCTAGCAATGCAAGCGTAGTGCCTACAGGCGCTTGATTACTCATGTCAGCTGCTTTGACATCTGCCATAGATGCGAATCGACGCGCTTCTTCCACTAGATTGCCAAGCAATGAATACAATGTTGCGCTTGGCTCTTTTGACGGTAAGAACGAAATGTTTTCTTTAATCGTTCCGCCGGGGACATCTACATCCCTAAACTCTCCCGGCATAATCGGAGTATCGTCTGCGCTGATACGCATACCACGAGTTTTTAATCCACCCGGAAGGTTAGACAAAGTTCCTGCATCAATCAGCTGACGCAGTATCGAGGTAGATGATTTAACTAAGCCACCAATGAGATGAACCAATCCCAAACCATAGAACCCCATGCCGGGAATATATTCATAATGGACAAAGTGATCTCGCTTACGCTTTAACGGATCATCTTCAAAATAATTACGACGGATAGCTAAAACAGTGCCGGAGTCTTTATCTACCGTTACAACATACGGGATGGCGATGCCAGTAGGCTCACCATCTTTCATATCCTCAAAGCCTTCTAGGTCTAGCTCTACCTGTATCTCTAGTATGGTGTGAATAGTCTCACCCATAAGATAGCTAGATCCGCCTGACGGTGAATAGCTTTCGCCTGTGATCTGAGCGTATTTTTCTTTTACCGGATCAATTCCATTAGCAGAGCCTTTTAACTCTACATCTCGATAGAAACCACTGACTTGTAGCTTGCGAATGTCATTGCTTGTTTTACGCATACGATGCGTCATGCGTGTTGCGGAGCGCAAATCTGTTGCGCCATTGAAAACGACTACGTCTTCAGCTGGTACAAACATAGAGCAGGGTCGGCCCATGGCTATGTCATAATAGACTTTCTTAAATGCACTACCCGCTAACGGCAAAGAAAACAGCATCCGCTCTGTCTCCGGACGGAACTCTGTCATCTCTTCTGTTAACAAATAATTTAAATAGTGCTGAATACGGTTGGCTTGTTTGTATATCTCGTCTGAAGATTCACCGACAATCTTCGTTCTAGCTGGGCCAGATGCAGGGAATAACTCACCTATTGCCTGAGATTGAAATCTAATGACGGACTCCGCAAGTAGCGGGTGGTGTACTCCACAGGCTCCCGGCCATGGCTCTGTGCGTTCTTCAATCTTCAAACCAAGAAGATCTAATCCCTCAACATAGGTATCTTCCCAGTCGCGTCGTGAGGAGAGGTCATCTTCAAATGCTGAGACAAGCTCAGAACCCAACATATCTAAGTCTAGCGGCGGTAAGTATTCTGCTAGATTGGCATCAAACGGCGCATCTTCCGCAGCAACTTTAGGATCGAAATCAATAATCAATCCGCCGTCTTCAGTTTCAATAGATACGGAGTCAGGGTTTTCTATCTCAACAACCATTGCTGGCTGATTGAGTCTATCCTGCATATCAGCAATCGAAGCAGAATCTAGTGGTTTATCTACAGCCATAGTGTGTTCCTCTTGCGGCGAGTTTAAACGCGCTAGTAGTAGTTAGCAATTCGCCGGGGCTGGCTTTCATCGATGTTATCATGGTCAAGAGCTATAAAGCCGCCTTGCCTAAATCTCAACAATGCCTGTGTAGATGAGTCTACCAAGTCATCGTGATCTCCTACAGGGAACGATGCAAACTCTTCAATAACTTCTTCTGCCCATCGCTTAGGTGGCGCCCATACAATTCCTGATGCAAAAAAGTCTGCAATGGCATTAACCCTTGATACTTTGTCGTTACCTCTGCTTGGAGTGTACTCCTGCACACTGATACCAATAGTACGAAGCTCATAGATCAAGGGTGCGCCCGCAGCCTTCGCTTCTACGATAAACGCATCGGGTTGCCACTCCACATACATTTCGTATGCACGTTGCTTGAGTGTAGGAAACTCTAATCGTTCTTTTAGCGCGTCCAGTAATATGATGTTAGGCGCCATCATCCCTTCATCATTTTCGTGATAAAACACACCCCATGTGGTACAGGCAGAATAGTCTGCCCGTTCATGTTTCATAAACGCTGTATCCCAAGACTGAATAACAAACGATACGTCCGGTGGATGACGCTCTTCCCAAACACGCCACCAGTCTCGTTTGATGATCGCAGACTCTTCTGATGTAGGCTGCTGCTGATACTGAGCCTCCCATTTAGATATGGGCAGTTCTGCTTTAAGCTTTTCTAGTTCTGCGACAGGCCAATACTCAGGCCATAAAGAATTGCCAGATGGTAAAATAGCTGGAAGCTCTATCACCTCCCACTCATCCATACCATCACGCTGTATAGAATCTCGCATGATCTGGCCACATAGGTCTTTCTGGCTCCAGCGAGTCATCACAATAATGATTGCACCCCCCGGCTGTAGACGCTGACGAGGCCCAGAGCTAAACCACTCGTAGGTAGAATCAAATACTTTAGGGTCTGCTTGCTGTCCCTGTTGTTCTGAGTGCGGATCATCTATAATTAGCAAGTCAGCACCACGGCCAGTTACCGCACCACCAACACCAACAGAGAAATACTCACCTCCACCCGACACATCAAAGCGACCAGCTGCCTTTGAGTCAGCAGTTAGCGATGTAGCTGGGAAGATATCCTTAAATTCATCGCTACTGATCAGGTTTCTCACCATCCTACCGAAGCGAACAGCTAGTTCGGCGGTGTGAGAAGCCATAATGATCTTCTTATCAGGCATCTTGCCCATAATCCACGCTGGCAATAACCAAGAAGTAAGCTGAGACTTGCCCATACGAGGGGGCATATTAATCATAAGCCTCTTACACTCACCGCTAGCGACACGTTCAAAGGCTTTTGCCATCTTACGGTGGTGTCCCCCCTCCATAAACGCTGGCCAAACCGAAGAACAGAACGTGAGAAAGCTATCTTGCGACTGTTCTCTCCGAACAGAGGACTCTAATGCAGCCATTAACTCCAGAACTTGCGCCCTATCTCTTGCAGATAAGGTTGACAACCTCTCAGGAGTCAACATTTTTTGCACTTCTTCAAGCTGATCTGTAATAGATATTGTCATATCTTATAAATATAGTTTACAAAACGGATTTTTGTTTTAAAAATTTTCCGTTTACACATATATGTAAACAATAATTGCAGTTTAGGGGGTAGGGGGTAGTTCAAAAGTGGGGTCATCGGATGTCTGGAATTGTATGTATACGGATGTGCGGGACTCCTGCGCTGTGTGCAGGTGTGTGGGGGGGTATGGGCGCGTGTAAACGCCATGCACACGGGACTCCTGCCCGCATTATGCGCCCGCTAGTCCGATTCACGCGAGAGCAGTCCGTTTAAACGCTCCAAGATCACCGTAGGTGAATCCATATCCGCCTTGGCGACCAGCTGTTGCTCCACATAAAGCCTACTGGCTTTGCCGCGATGGTGTTCAGCCTGTATCGCAGAGCTGTATTGCCCAGCGTCACGAGCTTCATCACGGAGTGATGCAAGGGTATCAAGGTGTTCCCGAAGGGAAACAGCCCTTTCTTCGGCTAATTCAGCGCCTCTCTGGTTAATTAGGTCTACGACCTCGGCTTTTTTAACCAACTCACTGCCCTTTTTGTCTGGGTTACTGGTGTAACCAGCCATACGCGCACTCTCTGCCTGTGTACGACCTTCGGCCACATACCTAGCGAATAGGCGCTCTTTCACGCTTACCTGCTTACCCATAACATACCCGTAGAGCGTTTAAACTGCAAAAGTTACCCGTAGGGTAATAAACTTAGTTGCAAAAAAATAGTTGACAGCCGTTTAAACCTGTGAGCTTACTGATTGGGCGTCGACGGATTGGGCAGCCCATCTAGCCCTGCTTACCGACGATCACTGAATGGGTGTAGGCCACCTCCGATCAGGTATCGGTGTTTCGATCTCACGGCGGATCGGGACGATTCAAGCTGGCATTGTGTGCAAGGCAATGCTGCGAAGGCTTGGGTAAAGGATGTCGGGGCGTTGGAGTCACCTACTCCGACACGAAGTGTACCGCTGAGATAGCGGCAGCGACGTAGTCGGATAGGCCAAGAGCGTCAACGGAGTGAACCGTACCTTCGGGACGATAGATTCACTAATGTTTCTGTGTGAACAGAACAGAGAACACCGTTAGTGTTCTCGATTGTGTTCATAAAGTAATCGCAACAAAGGAGAACTGCTATGCAGTCATACAAGACGAGAGAAGAATGGTTACAAGCTGCGCTTGTCCTGCTGTTTGAGATGGTGTTTGCCAATGCTGGTATCTCACCCGACGCTTGGCAATCCCGCCGCTACCGTGTGTCCTGTGGCTTCCCTATCGGGTATCGTGGATCTAAGAGCGGCAAGGTCGTGCTAGGCCAAGCCTTCGACGCATCCATTAGTGCCGATGGCACCATGGAGGTATTCATCAATCCACTTGTGGATGATGTTGTCGAAGTGCTTCGTATCCTGACACATGAATTCATTCATGTTTGGGCTGGCATCGACTGTGGCCACAAGGGCGAGTTTGCCCGTATCGCCAAAGCCGTTGGCTTTATCAAGCCTATGACGCAGACCCCAGCTGGCCCAGCTTTGCTGGAGACGCTCAAGGAGATTGCCGACATACTCGGAGAGTATCCCCACGCCAAGATCGACGCCAATCTTCGTAAGAAGCAAGGCACTCGGATGCTCAAGATCCACTGCACCGAATGCGGATTCACCGCACGAGCTTCGCTCAAATGGCAATCGACCATCACCGCAGAGTCGCATTGCCCTTCCTGCCACCTCGCCGGATGCCTAGTCACAGACTAGGTTTCCGCTACTGTTTAAACGCAACAAAGGAGTACGAACTATGTTCGATCATTCTAACACAATCGAGGAACGACGCCTAACCAAACTGGCCGAAAGGTTAGTCCGTGTGACTCAAGCAAGTAACTACGCCGATGGCGTCCAAGTGATTGCTGGCGATCTCACTCGTGATGAGCGTTCCGCTCTGTCTATGCTATGCACCCTGTACCGCCTGTCCCCACAAATGCCCGTCGAGGACAAGATTACCCTCTGGGTACATGGCCCTGATGGGGGCAACGCAGCTACGCTGACTCAAGACGATTTGCAGCGCATGGTCAGTCAGGTCGAGGATCAGCTGGCCGACCAGATCGCAGATCTTGAGCGCCAAGTGGCGGCTACCCGTACCGTCCGACACGAGATCGTGATCGGTGATGAGATCGTAGATCTCGGTGATGTCCACATTCACGAGGCATTCGATGACATTCTGGCCATTCTGGCCCAGCGTGAGAACGTGTACCTGATTGGCCCTGCTGGCTCTGGCAAGACCACCATTGCAGAGCAATGTGCCAAGGCGCTGGCGTTGCAGTTCTACTGCTACGGTGCGGTCAAGTTCGACCACGACATCATTGGCCACATTGATGCCGAAGGCAAGTATTCACAGACCAACTTCTACCGAGCGTTTAAACATGGCGGATTGGTGCTGATGGACGAGATGGATGCTTCATCCAGCAATGCATTGCTGACACTCAATGCTGCGCTGGCTAATGATTTCGCCAGCTTTCCGCTAGGCAATGATGGCGAGGGCGGCATGGTCAAGAAGCATCCCGATTTTGTCGTGATTGCTTCGGCCAACACCTTCGGTCACGGCGCATCTGCACAGTATGTGGGACGCAATCCCATGGACATGGCGACACTCGACCGATTCTGCAACGTAACCATGGGTTACGACGAATCGCTGGAACGTGCCATCGCTGGCAACGATGCATGGGTGGACTACGTCCAAGCTGTTCGGGCTGCTGTCGAGCATCACAAGATGCGCTATGTGGTCAGCCCGAGGGCTTCGGTCAAGGGCGCCAAGCTGCTTGCAGCTGGCATGGACGCAGCCAAGGTCGCATCTGTGACCATCTGGAACAAGGGCTTCAGTGAAACTGACAAGCAAAAACTCATGGATGACATCGGTATCGAGGTCATCGCTAACGTGGAGGTAGCGTAATGAGCATCATGACATACAACGCATCATGGGATGAGTGCATGGCGGATATGTACCGAAAACCAAACGAGGCATGGGGCGATGAGCCATCATCGGTCAGCGGCACTCACGAGTTCACCGGATCTAATTCCTTTGAGGAATCACAGCAGCTTGCGATTAGCGGTTGGGCTGAGGGCCGTGACGCTATGGGTGCTGATGTGGAGTTTGCCAAGGCAAAGCAAGCAACGTTTAAACGTCCCGAATGGGAGTACAGCAGAGCTGGTCAGCGAGTTTGTGTCCCCAGCTATGTGGCCGGAGCGCCAATGCACATGATGCTGCTCGATGACGAGGACGCTACACCGCTGCCGATTGTGCGAATTTACTGCGACATCGGCGCTGTGTGGTACACCAGCACTGAAGCGATGATCCGCAAGGGTGCCGCAGTGGTTGCACTGATCGACCAGATCGAACAGGCTGGGCAGCGTGTCGAGTTGATTGCTACGCAGATCAGCAAGACGCATCGCCAGTATGATGAGCAGCACATCTTCATCACGGTCAAGCAACCCGACGAGCCGCTTGATCTTGATCGCATCAGCTTCGCTGTGGCACACCCCAGTATGCTACGCCGAGTGTGCTTCCGCATCATGGAGTTCACCTACGACAAGCCAGTGTCTGGCTATGGCAGCGTCGAGGAAATGAAGGACATCCCAGAGGACGCCATGTACCTACCGCCCATGCTTGGCGACACAGGGTACGAAGACATGGACGCAGCGCTGGCCACGGTCAACGCCGCATGGACTGAGAGCGCGGCCTACAAGGCCGCTTGAAAAACTACTTGACAGGTGATGCTGTCTCGTATTACTACTGTAAACCATCGCAACTAAACGAAGGAGTATCAACTATGTTGATGTCAAACCAGCAACGAGCGCAACTGATCGCAGATCAACCGAAGACGAAGCAGCGTCGAATGGGTAAGTGGATCGTCAAAAACGATCTAAACATCGACCAGACATGGCAAGCCATGCTTGAGATGGATGACCACACATTCGCAGCGTTTCAACGGATCGTCAACGCTGTGGCCACAGAACGAGCAACTGAGGAGTAACTATGTTAATCGAAAAGCAATCTCTTTTCTCAGGCAAGACCCACACCATGGATCTGCCTGTGACCCACGAGCAGATCGCTCAGTGGGAAGCTGGCGCATTCATACAGGATGTGATGCCTAATCTGTCTGACTCTGAGCGCGAGTTCCTGATCTCAGGAATGACCGACGAAGAGTGGACTGAGTGCTGGGGAGAGGAGGAGTAATCTCCTCTTTCCAATCTGTTTAAACGCAACAAAGGAACAACCATGAAAAAACCCAACGCAGCAATCGCGCATTTCCTGCTCGGACTCGACGGCAAGGACGGCAACACGGAAAGCAAAGACAAGAGCCTGTACCTACATGGCAACCTGATCGCTCAACGTGATGATGACAAGTCGGAGATCTGGATCTCCAACGCCGGATGGAAAACACAACTAACGCAACGGCGTTTAAACGAACTGCTTAACAAGCTGCGAGTCGCAGCCAAGGTGGTGACTCGTGACGGGCAGCAGTACATAGATCATGTGGTCGATGGCAAGCTCAAGTCCACGCTACTCGTTGGCTTCAACGAGGTTTGCCAGACTTCACTACGTCAACGATGGGGGCAGTGATGCCCGTAGTCCTTTTAGCATCCGCTAAAAATAAACTTGACAAATAATTTAGAACGGGTTACTATAGTAAACCATCGCAACAAGGGAGAATCCAATGTATTGGATAAGCAAGAAAGAACATTCGCTTCGCATAGCCATCGGCAAGGAGCGTTTACGCGACTTCAAACCAGAGGAAGGATGCGAGTATCACGTCCGCACCAGCAGGAAGTCGCCAGACTTTTGTGATTTTGTGCCTGTTTACGTCGGCAAAAACGGCAAGCTGGTTAAGACTGATACTTTCTCGTCGGGCTGGTTTTAAATAGGCCACATAATCAAGCAACGATAACGTTTAAACGCAACAAAGGAGAACCCAAAAATGCGTAATCACTACGGCAATACGCCACTAGAACAAGCCCGAGCAGAGGTCTTGGATATGCTAGAGGCACTAGCGAAAGAAAGAGGTTTTTCCCCTCATATTGAGACTGCGTCTTTCGCCAAAGTAAAGCGTAAACACTTCGCTCGACTGTATTACACGCTCGCTGACCAGTGGAACATCGAACCCGCTGGAACAGTGTTAGAAGTTTAGGAGGTACGCCATGATCGAACAATACCAACCACGGATAGACGAAATCCAAGAGAACCTAGCGCGTGATGATCTTAGCAAGCGCGAGAAGATCCTGTGGGTTTTCAAGATCAGCAAACTCAGTGACAAGATCCTATCGGATTTCGATAAGCAAGAATCCTATGACCTACGGTGGCCACGGGTGAAGAACCAAGTGGAGTGGCTCGACAACTGGGAGCGAGCAGAGATGAAACTATTACTAGAGCAGGAGGTAGAAGCGTAATGGTCACGATAGATCTGAGCGGACAGGACGGCAACGCATTCGTGTTAATGGCCCACGCCAAAAACATTGCAAGGCAAATGGGATTGAACGGCGACGAGATTGTCTACGAAATGCAACAGGGCGACTACGAGTACCTTGTCGAAGTGTTTAAACAGTACTTCGATGGGGTGGTCGAGGTTGTCGATGCTGAAAATGATATGTTCGATGAATTCGATCAAGATGATTGGGAGGACGAGTGATGACAGTGAAAGAAGTAAAATACAAGATCGGCGCTGATGGAAAGCAGATCACAGATCGGAGCGATAAGAACCTATGTCTTACAGCTCAAGAAATCGAAACGATTATAGATCTGCTGGATAGCGTAGATAAGTTGACATGGGATTTAGCTGAGGAGCTGTACGACGGGCTTGAACACAAAGATACCATCTTTGAGGCGTAGCCATGGAGGTCAACGAGAACGGACTACGTCAGATACGCGATGTGCTGATCCGCTACAGCCAGTACGGGTCAGCATACGAGGTGTTCGACAAACATGACATAGGGCTGCGTCAGTTCGCGTCTACGGTGGAGAGCCAGCTAAGGGCTGGTCATCCCCCTACCTTCGATCTCAAAGCCCATGAAACAAAATCAGGCCATGCAGAAACGCATGAGATTTCTCGACAAGGTATTAATTTTTTGCAACAAGGAGACTGACGATGGATTGGAATGAGAAAACTGAGCTTGTAAAAGAGTTCGTTGACAGATTTCTATTTGGGAAGAGCCAAGAGTACAAGGAGGAATATCTCTTTGAAGTCCTGCATAAAGATTACATGAAGCTATCAGAAGAAGACTTAATTAGGGAGATCGAATACAACGGGTATTCGGTGCAAGAGCTTTTAGAAAACTAACTCGCAACAAGGAGACTGACTATGTCAGACGAACATAAAGAAACCCTCCAGACAATCATGGAGTTTACCGAAACCCTACAGCGGCAAGCATCTCGCTTGTTTGCAGAGGCAGAGGATTTAACCGCGCTCAAAGCGATGTTCACAGACATCACGCAAAAGGTGCATGAGATGATGCTTGATCTACACAAGCATGAAGAGTTCCGCGACACCACCAACGAGATCTGGATGCACCACTTCACGTTGATGCATCACGCTTTCCTAAAGCGACAAAGGGAGATCATCGAATCTCAGATTCGTTTAAACGCTGAGAGCATCCACTGATGGGTCAGCAGGTACGCCATGGACTTGCCATCACCTTTATGGTGGTGGCTTTCTTGTGGGCGAGCAACGAGGATTTTAAATACGAATGCGCAAGCGATGTGTCTTGCGTTGACCAGAGGTAGAAATGAAAGTTCCACAGCTTAGAAAAGTGGCCGACGATCTGGGCCAGAAGAAGATTATCAAGCTGATCGAAAAAGAAGTCGCAAAGATGCGCAAGGATGATGGCACTGTAGCCATCGCTGATTTAGTTGATGGACTGCTAGACGCAGTTAAGGAGCGCAAGGATGGGTAAGGTGTACAACTTGAATGGCGAGCAGTGGACGGAGGATGTGTTGACCACTGGCAAGACAGTGTCTTTTAACGAGTCTCGCCTGTTGTCTCGCGTCGAGAACTTTATGATGACACGAAACGCCGAGAAAGCTCTGCACAATATCTTTGGTGATGAAGACCCAGAACCACTGAACGAGTGGGTAGAGTCCACACTACGGCGATTTAACAGCATGGACTGGGGCTGCGTAGGCGATGAAGACAAGGAGACAAACCTCGCTTCAGCCAAGCGTGGAGGCATGGTGATGGGTGTGTACGTCGTGGAGGACGAACAGATCTGGATTATCCTCGACGCTGGACACAAGACGTTGACCGTTCTGATGGCGGAGGATTACTGATGGACTGGGATCAACCTTGGATTGATGCGGCTATTCACCTCCGCGAAAACGGTTCCACACTGACAGAGATCGCTGAGGAAATCGGCACTCCGGTTGCAACACTCAGGCTGTATCTGATCGCAAAGATGGGTGTAAAGCGATACCAGTCGCTATGTAGACCGCGAGGCCCAAAAGCGAATGAGCGAACCCAGCGAATCAGAGAGGCAATCCGTTTAAACGCAGAGCCTTTCGCCTCGATTGCAAAGCGCGAAGGTGTCAGTCGGCAGTACGTTTATCAGGTTCGCAACAGGATGCGTGACGAAGTTGACCATGCAATCAACGCCCTTGGCGACAAGGATTACATTGATGACAAGGTCGGGATCTTGCAATCCCAAGAAGAGCGCAACGAAATCATTTCTAAAATAGAAGCAATGCTTTAATCAACCAGCAACACAGGAGTATGTTGATATGTCAGGGAACATTTCTATCGAAAAGCAAGGGCCGTATTCTAAGGAGGCGGCAAAGATAGCGAAGAGGGTGGGCCGACCACCAAAGGCGCGTACTTGGGCAGAAGATGAACCTCAGCTTCTGTTCAGAAGGGAGGCGGCTGCGGCTTTTCGTAAAGCTAAATTAGATTACGAAAAAACTCAGCCTTTTGAGTTGACCAACGCTCAATTTATGATGCTTTTGTTAACGGCCTTTTCCGAAAACCAATAACCCCGACAACAAGTTATCCGCTCATTCGTATGGGTGAGCGGTAACTTCCATCCTTGTAGTCGTATTTCAAATCCACTGTCCCCACTCTCCCACTCTGTTTAAACCTTATCTTCTTCACATGAACTCGGATGTCATCCGACCCCTCCGTGAAATCTCTTTCCACGATCAAAATGTTGTCAGCCTTGTTGTAAAAGTTTGCCGATCCTGCGATGTCGTATGGCTCTGGCACGGGGAATGTCCCGTCTGCATTGCGCCTCAGCTTCGCGGGGTGCGCTACCAGAAACACCGCGCACTCATTCGCTGCGGCCCAGCGTTTCAGTGACGCAAGCATCTGCGACACATACTCGGTTTCCGTCCAGCCGCTAGGTCTGCGATGCTCAAACTCGTTGTACGGATCAAGCACCAACCCTCGCACGTTGGGGTAACGTTGCACACAGGCGGTTGCATTTTCCAAACACCAGTCGATTGTGGGCGCCTCATCTTCTGAACGAATCCAGTAGTAGTGCTTACCGATAAAGCTGACGGCCTCGGCCCATTCTTCGGCGCTCATCTTCTCGCCGCTTCGCGTTTCCCACGCTGGTTTGCCGACAAGTTTGGCAGCAAGTTTGTTGATGTGTTCATCTACTGGGTTCTCAAAACTGCACACCGCAAAGCGCCATCCCTCTCGGAACGCAAGGTTTAAACAGATTTGGTCGATGAATTCTGATTTGCCGACTCCGGGCGCACCGGAAATGATGTTGAGTTCTCCGGCTCGGATTTTGTAGTTGAAGTCCAAGGCGTCGATCCCTGTGGATATGCCCGTCTTTACGTCCCCGTTGAGCAACGCAAACGCATCGTCCACATACGAGCGTGTCTCATGTAACGCCTTCAGCGGCCATGGCTCTGCGTTCTCTACAAACTCTTTCAGCTTTGCTGATCCGTAACCTACCAGCACGTCATTGGGATCTTTGCATCCCTCTGGCCAATCAACCCGCCAACACCTGTGCCTACCCAACCGTCGCGCAAGTTCATTGCGCATTGCGATCCCCACTGAATCCCCGTCAGTGAGCAGCACAATCCGTTTAAACCCAGCCAGATCGTTATCGAGTTCCTCAACCCACTCCAGCTTCTTGTCACTCGCGCCATCAGGCACACTGATGACGTTGGTGTACCCCGCCTCCATGACACTCAACGTGTCAACTTCACCTTCGGTAATAATCAACTGCGGGTTTTCCAAGTCGATCATGTTCCACAAGTACGGAAGCCTTGCGCCATTTTTGATTTGCGAAAACTGTTTGTCCCTGCTGCGAAATTTGACGTTGATAACGTTGCCTTTGCAGTCCTTGTGAACAAAGGCTATGGCCTTCTTGCGCTCGCCTCCGATGTACGCCTCACCGCTCTGGACTCCAGCCAACTGGATAGTCTGACTGCTAATCCCCCGATTGATAAACCACTTGACCACACCTTCCGATGGATCTTGCAGATCAGGTATCTTCGGCGCTGGGTTAGTATCTGATGTTGCTTTGCGTTTAAACGGACTCGTTGTCATCTCTTGCCTCCACACATTGCCCGTCCATTCACAGTGGTGGCAACGCCATTGCGCACCAACATGGTCGATTGACATCGACAGACAAGGCTCGTGTTTGTTTTTGTTGCGAGTGCTGCTGCACTGGGGGCAAAGGATTTTTTGCTGCCCCTCGCGCAGATCGTTGATGGCAAACCCTTCGTCTGCCAGCTTGTCCCAGAAGCTCATAGCTACGGTGCAGTTTTAAATTTTACCCTGCCTTCGGCATCGACCTTGCGGCCTACCGAATCCGTTCTGTTTTCTTTAGCCTCTTTTGCATCAAGCTTTGCCAAGTATGCGGAGGTGCTGAGGAACCAGCGTTGTTGTGTTTTGATTTCGGCGTCGTATGTGAGCCAGTCATCTCGGGATTGCAGCACCGCCTCAAGGTTGGGGATGTTCTTGAATGCTTTTTGCCAGCGATCAAAGTCTTTATCTTTCAGCTTTATTGTGTTGCCGTTGAATCTATATGTCGAACTCGTCATCGTTTATTTGTTCCTTTGTTGCGGTTTTGAAACGGTTAATGTTGTAGTGGTTGACAGGCTCCGAGTCTTGAAGATCACCCCTGTCTGTCCTGCCTCCCCACTCAACGCGATCAGGCATGGACTCCACCAAATTCAGGTAGCCTACGGTTCCGCATGACCACTCTACGATTAAAAGTACATCCAGTCCGGTGGCGGATGCAAGCGCTTTCGCATCCGCGACCTTGTGACTGCTGATCATATACGTTGGGAAGGTGCCGAACTTGTGGGTTCGCGTCTTGATTTCCCCGAACCCTTCGACCTCTCCGTTATCGTTAACGAATGACAGGTCGATTGCATAAAACTTTGGATTTTGTTTTGCGATGATGTCCCACATCAACCCTAGCCTATTTGCCAGAGCCTTTTCTCTTTCACGATTGTTTGTTGTCTCGTATGTTGGCCTCATCACTTTTCCTGTGTTGCGATTCAGGTCAGATCGGATGGTGAGAGCAGGACGCTCCCCCCA
>VTLG01007996.1_pt1 | contig 19700 bp, 35 predicted proteins | sample 4694571 | NCBI WGS metagenome assembly VTLG01 (sample SAMN12604809, study PRJNA352737) | marine metagenome | biome: ENVO:00000447; feature: ENVO:00000209|ENVO:00000569|ENVO:01000036; material: ENVO:00002151; isolation source: viral sequences binned using virsorter ...
TTAAATAGAATTAACGATGCTCAAACTAAAGCCAAAGAGTTGCAATCTGGTTACTTAGAACTGGAAAAGGCAATTAAAAACGAAGAGGAGAGAGAGCATCTTTTTACCAAACTATCAAAGGAGATTACTAAACTCAATAATGATATTTCTCAAAACAATACTCGGATATCTGGACATAACCGACAAATCAGGGATTTGGAATCAGAAATTCAGAAACTTACCAACCAACTTGCAAACAGAAATTCTGAACATGAAAAATTAGCAGAGTTTAACAATAACCTCCAAAGCATTTTTAAGGAACTAGCGGATAAGAAAATCGAAATTACTTATCATGATTTCGCATACTCTTTGCTAAAAGATGATGGAGTCAAGACTAAAATAATTAAAAAGTATCTACCACTTATCAATCAGCAAGTTAATCGTTTCTTGCAGATGATGGATTTTTATATCAACTTTAAGTTGGATGAGGAGTTTAGTGAGACAATCGAGTCACCTATTCACGAAAACTTTTCATACAGTTCTTTTAGTGAGGGTGAGAAGATGCGTATTGACTTAGCATTACTCTTTACTTGGAGGGAAGTTGCAAGAGTTAAGAACTCAGTAAATACTAATCTACTAATTATGGATGAAGTATTTGACAGTTCCCTTGATGGTATGGGAACTGATGAGTTCTTAAAAATTATTCGATACGTGATTAAAGATGCAAATGTATTTGTAATATCACATAAACCAGATTTACAAGAGAAGTTTGAAAGTGTAATTCGTTTTGAAAAAATTAAAGGATTTTCACGAATGGTATCTTAATAAATATCTAAAAACGGACAAAAATGGCTTGGCATATTAAAAAAACAAGTGTGATGGGTAACGATGCAGTTGGAACTGTTTATTACAAAGGTAATAATAGTTGGACTGAAATTTATGAAAATCGTGTCACATTTACTTCTCAAGCAAAAGCAAAGGCAGTAGATTACATCTGGAAAAAAAATACAACTGCAGGTTGGGATGTCACTGCTGTAAATGAAAACGCATCATGATTTTTTTCTCTCTTATACTCTCATTTTTTGCTAATCACCTACCTGTGATGTACGTTCAAGTACCACAGTGGGCAGATGATTGGGCAGTTTGTGCTGTAGATATACCTGATGCCAAATGTCATTGGTATGTTGTAGCACCTGATAATACATTTGGTGAAGGTTTTGATTGGGAGGAAGCACCTTGGTTTGATGCCAACGGTTTAAATGATATTGCACCAATGCAGGCTAAAACAGTTGTACAGAAGTTACAGGAGAGAAATGAAGACATTTAAACAGTTTACAGAACAAGCAAAAAATGATGTTCCAAATATTATTAAGAGTTTACAGAGTATTAGTACAAAAGCTAGTAAAGAAATAAATCCAGAAAAAGTCGCTGCAGGTGTTGTTGGAACTGTTTTTGACAAACTCACTGGTGGAGAGAAAGGAAGAGAAAATGCAATAAACACTGCTCAAAAGAAAGTAGATAAAATGTCAACCGATTTACCAAAGGCATTTGATAAGTTTGAAAAATTTTTAGGATCTGGTAAAATTGAAGCAGGTATTGAAAAGATGGGTAAAAAATTTGGTAATATGAAATGAATACACCTAACTGGCAACATAATTCTGGTAAACCACAGAAACGAACGTTAAAACCACAAGCTCTACGACAAGCAAAGAAACGTCGTGGACAGTTAATAAAGTGTCTACTCAACCGTCCCAAGGGGCGGTTTCGTTGTTATAATAGGTATATCAGATAAAGAAACAATGAAACACGAAATTAAATCAACACTTGCTAAACTACTTGCTACAGAGGATTTAGTTGTAGAGCATAAGAATGTAGAGACAGCACAGTTTGATGTTCACAGTCGTATTCTAACACTTCCTAATTGGGAGAAGGCAAGTGAAGGTATATTTGATATGCTTGTATGCCATGAAGTTGGTCACGCTCTCTATACACCTGATGTAGATTGGAGAGAGGATAGAGTGTTATCACAATCTTTTATCAACATTGTAGAAGATGCAAGAATTGAAAAACTTATGAAACGCAGATATGAAGGTGTATCAAAAACATTCTTCAATGCTTACAATGAGTTAAGTGATACTGATTTCTTTCAAATTCAAGGTAAAGATATAGAAGATATGAATCTTGGAGATCGCATTAACCTTCACTACAAGATTGGTAACTTTGTTGATATTAACTTCATACCCGAAGAGCAATACTTTATTGATAAGATTGATAATATAGAAACATTTGATGAAGCACTTGATGTTGCTGAAGAGTTGTATGCATATTGCAAGGAGAAGAAAGCAGAAGAGAAGCAGAAACTTGAAGAGATGCAGCAGATGAAATCTAACTTAGGTATGGATATGGAAGATATGGTTGGTAATGCTCCAAGTCAATCTAGTGATGATAATGGTGAAGGACAAGAGAGTGATGACGTAGATGGTAAACCAGAATCAGTAAATGAACCAGTAATTGAAGATTTTGAAGATTTTATAAAGGATAATCAAGGTTCTCAAGAATGGGATGAAGAACCTGAATCAGAAACAATGGAAGCATTAGATGATGCACTTAGAAATCTATCAAACACAAATACAAAAAATAGTCAGTATATTGAAATACCTGAGTTAAATCTAAAAAATATTATTGTAGATAATGAGACAGTTCATCAAAAATTAGATGAAGGTTGGATATCTTGTGATAATGATAGAATTTCATATGTGAAAAGATACAAAGATATGGCTAGTTCTGTAGACTTAGATGTGCCTATCTACGAAGAAGTTGATAAGATGTATTATAAATTCAAGAAAGATGCACATAAAGAGGTAAACTATCTTGTCAAAGAATTCGAGAGACGCAAGTGTGCAGGAGCTTATGCTCGCTCTTCTACTAGTCGTACTGGTATCTTGGATACCAAATCTCTTCATACTTATAAATTCAATGAGGACATCTTTAAGAAAATCACGGTTGTGCCAGATGGGAAAAACCACGGACTAGTGTTCATTCTTGATTGGTCAGGTTCAATGAATAATGTGATACTTGACACTATAAAGCAATTATACAATTTGATTTGGTTCTGTCGTAAAGTTCAGATACCATATGAAGTGTATGCATTTACTATTGATTACTCAAATTATGACCCTATGTCAGGAACAAAAGATAGAGTATTTAAGAGAAAGGATGGAGAAGTACAAATACCTGAGAATTTTCATCTATTGAATTTCTTTACACATAAAACAAAAACAAGAGACCTAGACCATCAAATGCTTAATCTATTCAGATGTGCTGCCTCTTCTGATTGGAAAGTTAGTACACCTTGGATGCAAGCACCAGTTGGATTTAGATTATCAGGAACACCATTAAATGAAACAATGATTGCTCTTCGTCAAATACTTCCAGAGTTTAAGAAGAATAATAATATTGAGAAAGTACAATGTGTTGTTCTTACTGATGGTGAAGGTCAACCAATGAGATTTAATAAAGAAGTCAAGAGAGATTGGGATGATGATTATTACATGGGTACACAATACTTTGGTGAAGGATGCTTTATTCGTGATAGGCAGTTAGGTACAACATATCGTTGTGAAGGGCATTATTATGATGACCGTAATCAAACAGACGTTCTACTTAGAAATCTCAGAGATCGTTTACCAAATGTCAATTTTATCGGTATTCGTATTATGTCATCTCGTGAAGGTTCATCTTTTGCCCATAGATATCTTGGATATGATAATGAATCATATAACAAAGTGATGGCTAGGTGGAGAAAGGAAAGATCATTTGCAATCAAAGATGCAGGTTATCATACATACTTCGGTCTTGCTTCACAGGCACTTTCAAATGATGCAGAGTTTGATGTACAAGATGATGCTACAAAAGCACAAATAAAGAAAGCATTCGTTAAAAGTCTTAAAAATAAGAAGATGAATAAGAAGATACTTGGCGAATTCATTGAATTGGTAGCATGATAAATAGAATTACCTTACAATAATACAATGATTAGAATTACACCTAAAGATGCGAAAGGAATGATGGATGCTTATGCAAAGGTATATGCTCCGAAAGAGGAACCAAAACCTGAGACAGAAGCAACTGCTGAGTCCGAAGCACCTGCTGACACAGCAGAAACAGATAAATAAAATGTATTTACCAGAGAGAAAATGTCTAGATTTGGAGATTTAATTCACGGAAAAACTACTACAAAACCAATTGTAGAGACACCAGTAGTAGAGGAACCACCTACTCCTGTAGTAGAAGAGGCACCTAGACCAGAAGAGGAAATTGCAGATGCGGTAGCAGCACCTGTTAATTTTGAGTCTATGTCAAAAGATGAACTTGAAGACTATGGACGTACCATAGGTATTGAGTTAGATAGAAGACACAACAAAAAAAAGTTAATTAAAGAACTAGAAGACCATATTCAATATATTGAAAGCGTATAACCACTTTATAAAGTGGCACACAAGGGGGTTACACAACCCTCTTTTTTGATTATAATAAGTATATCAAAAGAAAAAAACTACTTTATTATGCCCTTCGAGATTAAAATGACTGCCGACCAAGTGATTGAAAAACTAAAAGCACTTTACGGTACTGAGTTCACAGCAGCAGATATCAAAGCATTCTGTGCTATGAATGATATTACATATCAAACAGTAACTAAGAAGTTACAGAAATTCAAGGTTTCCAAAGGTAAGTGGAATCTAGAAGTTACTCAGCAGAGTGTACAGAACATTGAGAAAAGTTTTGCTGCTCCTGCTGTAATGCCACACGTTGAGAAAAATCTTGTTCCAACAGTTGATCCTAATTTTGTTAAGTTTGGAAACTTTGCTGATGTGAAGAAGATTGTTCAATCAAAACAGTTCTACCCAACATTCATTACTGGTTTATCTGGTAACGGTAAGACATTTGGTGTAGAGCAAGTTTGTGCACAACTTAAGAGAGAGTTAATCCGTGTCAACATCACCATCGAAACAGACGAAGACGATCTTATTGGTGGGTTTCGTCTTGTTGATGGTAATACTGTTTGGCACAACGGACCTGTGGTCGAAGCTCTTCAAAGGGGAGCTGTCCTACTTTTAGATGAGATTGACCTAGCATCAAACAAGATACTTTGTTTACAACCAGTTCTTGAAGGTAAGGGATTATTTCTCAAGAAAATCGGTCAGTATGTTACACCTAAAGCAGGTTTCAACGTGATCGCAACAGCAAATACAAAAGGTAAAGGTTCTGATGATGGACGTTTCATCGGCACTAACGTATTGAATGAAGCATTCTTAGAAAGATTTCCTGTAACCTTTGAGCAAGCATATCCATCTTTAAAGATTGAAGAGAAATTACTCACACTTCATGCACAAAGTGTTGGAGTAAAAGATACTGATTTTATTAAGAGACTTGTAGATTGGGCAGACATTATTCGTAAAACATTCTATGATGGTGGTGTTGAAGACATTATTAGTACACGTAGATTAGTACATATCATTCGTGCTTATAGCATCTTCAATGATAAAGCAAAATCATTACAAGTGTGTATCAATCGTTTTGATGATGAAACAAAACAATCATTCCTAGAGTTGTATGATAAAGTCGATGCAGACTTTCAGTTACCAGTGAAGGAGGAAACTAATTGATGGATTTATGGGAGCAATATAAAAATGCCCTACACGAAACTATATCATTACTAGATGATGAAGTGTGGGGAGAGTGGGAATCAAAAGGAATGAGTCTTCAAGCGAAGACTTATTCTCATCCAAATCTTATCAAATCAAGAGAGGTTGAGATATGGAATGATAAGTGTTGTATCTACAATAATATTCTCTATCCAAAGACAGGTAGTAATCTACCTTGTTTTGGTATGGACTTAATGGGATTTAATGAAAAGAAAGTCATTATTGTATTTGACTTTCAACATCCAGTAGAAAAATATCTTTTTTCTGTAGATGGTTTACCAAAGGCAGAAAAGGATTATAGATTTTTTGAAAAGGGAAATCACTTTTCAGAAAACATATTTGTCAGGTATTGTAAGATGGAAGAGGTAAATGCTTATCTATCAGTTTTTAAAGAATACTTGACTAAGTATAAAGATATGCTAGAATTAGAGAAACCTACTGGTAATGATACCAGTTTTTATGAGGACTTCGATGCTTACATGACTCGACTTGACCCAGTATCAGGTTTCCTAACTGGCAAGTTTGGTAAAGAAAAAGCAGAAAGTCTTGTCAATGAATTTCTTTTCACGTATGGTTAATTCATGGAGTTTAGCATGGGAGGTATTGAACGGAACTATGGACGAAACTTATCCAATTAGAGAAGATGTACCCGATAATTTATGGGGTAAGAAAATACCTGATTATGATTATGATTTTGATGATCTTGATCATGAAACAGATTATTATCGTACATCAGATATAGATGACATGTATATGCATCATTTCACAAATGCCAATTCACCATATAATGATGGGTGGACACAGGAGTATCATCAAAAAGAATTAGAAAAGTTAGAGGTGAAAGCAATGGATTACGAACCACAAAAAAATCATCAATACAAATATCACGAAGAAGAAATTCTAAAAGATATTGAAGAGTATGTTTCTAAAACATATCAAGGACACTATACAGGAACTAAACATGAGTTTCGTAAAGTACAAACGATTGACCTGATGGCAGCAAGAGATATTGCAACTGATTTTTGTCAAGCAAATATTCTCAAGTATGGTAGTCGTTATGGTAGCAAAAATGGTAAAAACAAAACAGACTTGCTAAAAGTCATACATTATGCTATGCTGTTATTACACTTCGATGGACACTATGGAGAACCATCAATGCCTTCTGGCAACTTTGATCAAATGCCTTAATTATGCAAACTATTACTAATTTTATGAAACTATCAGATAGTACACTTGCAGTTCTCAAGAATTTTGCAGGTATCAACAATTCAATTCTTGTTAAGAAAGGAAATCAACTTCGTACTATATCTGTTGCAAAGAATATCTTAGCAGAGGCAGAAATACCAGAAGATTTTCCAAGAGACGTTGCGATATATGACCTTAATCAATTTCTTAATGGATTGAGTTTACATCAAGACCCTAATCTTGATTTCACAGAAGACTCACATATTACAATTAAAGAGGGTAAGAGAAGAGTTAAGTATTTCTATGCAGACCCACAAGTTATTATTGCACCTCCAGATAAGGAGATCAATCTTCCAACTCAAGAAATATGTTTTCAACTTGAAAGTAATTCACTTGAAAAACTTGTAAAGGCAGCAGCAGTTTATCAACTACCTGATTTATCTGTTATTGGAAAAAATAATGAGATACATATGGTTGTTCGTGATAAAAAGAATGATACATCAAATGAGTATTCAATTTATGTTGGTGAAACTGATAGTACCTTTGAGTTAAACTTTAAGATGGAAAATATAAAGATTATACCTGGTCCTTATGATGTTGTCATATCCTCAAAATTACTTTCTGAGTTTACAAATAAACAATATAACCTTAAATACTTTATAGCACTAGAACCTGACTCAACTTTTAACGGATGAACAACATAGGACTTGAAGTAGTATTCTGGACAGTTTTATCAATATATCTCCTATCAAAATTAGGAGTATTTAAGAAGTGAACTATTCTCTCACTGAAGAAGAATGGGAATGTGTTAGGGTATGTGTATCAAATGCACCTATACCCTATGATATAACTAAGAAAAAAATTCCTGTTGTTATCTTAGAGAAGATAGGTCAACCGATTAAAGTAAAACATGAAGGTATTGCTAAAGTTAAATACGACTTAACACCATACGGAATTAAACCAGACGAATGAGATTACAATTTTGGTACTCTAAAGGTGTGAAACAATGGCATTGGACACTTCACACCAGACATTACGCTCCAAAGGGGCAAAACTATTATCACACCTCTGGCTCAGGAACTGATGTGAGAGAGGTTATGGATAAGGTTGCTACAGAAGTTGAACAATTAGTTGAAACACGAAACAATGAAACTGACACAAGAGATTATTGACAAAATTCAAGAAGCAATGCTACACACTAATCTAAAAGGTGAAATAAACTGGAAAGATGGTGATGATATTGAAGTGCAGATTGCAGGAACATTTGCAAAAGATAAATTTATTGTATTGAAAAATGCATCAAAAAATCCTTTTGAAAATGCTCAACCACATCCTAACTTTGATTATGAAAAGAAAGTCTTTACTAAAGATGGTAGAGAAGAATATATGAAAGAACAGGAGAAGTTAAAGAAATGAGCGAAGAAGAATTACAAGAACAAATCATACAACAGATTGAAGTTCTAGTTGAAGAACTAGGTGGTAATATGTGCCACTCGGTAAGGTGTAACAGTATGGGTAGACAGAGTAAAGTTATAGAGATAGAATATGATGTAGAGGAGAAAAATAGTTGAAAAAAGCATGGAGAGTATGGGCAAAAGCACTTGGAGAAAAGTCTGGTAAATCCAATAAGGAAGCAGACACCATTGCAAAAATTCGTACATTCATTTTTGTTCAACTAGTTATTACTAATTGTTTTATCGTTGCAGGAAACATTCGACACTGGAACGACCATTATACACCACCACATTATGAACATTTTTGTGACAAGTCCTGACCCTGTTGAGTCGGCACAAGTGTTGCCTGACAAACACATTGTCAAGATGCCATTAGAGACTTGCCAGATGTTGGCAGTTGTCTATTCAAAGTGGTATTTCAACTGGGGTAATGATTTATTACCTAAGAAAGATGGAACACCATACAACACAGAGAAGGGTGCATTCAGAGGACATCCCTGCACTATCTGGGCAGCAGAAAGTATTGCCAATACTGCTTGGTTAATTCAACATGGTTTTGGATTACTTGAAGAGTATACACACAGGTATGGTAAAGTACATTCCTGTCAAAATACAATGAATGCTGCAGAAAAAGTATTTGAAGAAAAAACAGGAAAGACATTACTATGCCACAAAGAAGCAACACCATTCGCATTTGCAGGTCCCGATGAGTTTAAATATGACACAAGCATTGACACTCTTACTGCTTACAAACGTTATATATCGAGCAAACCTTGGGCTGCATCTAATTATCTTCGTGACCCATCCAAAAAACCGAATTGGTTATGACTGAATTAATTAAAAAAAATGATCCACAATATTTTGAACAAACTGATTATGGGGATTATGATCGTCATCATTACAAGATAGTTTGCCCAACTAAAAGTTTTGTGGTAGAATCTTGGCAGGAAGTCCAAGAGTATTGGTGGAACAATTGTCATTCACCTTTCTTTGAAGGAACTGTCATCGAAGTGATTGACAAACCAAAACAAAAGAAAAAACCAAAAGGATTTTCTTAATGAAACACATACTATTTGATTTAAATGATTGTCCTTCTGATTTATTGGACAATGAAGATTTTGTAAGATTTAGTGCTTGGAATGCTGTTAAAGAATCAAAATCAAAATTGATAAATTTAACTTGTCATAAGTTTAAACCACAGGGAGTTACTGCACTCGCTACGCTTGCAGAAAGTCATCTAAGTATTCACACATGGCCAGAAAAAGGTGTTGCAAAATGTGACATTTTTACTTGTGGTGAGAACTGTGATCCACATAAAGCAGTAGAATACTTAGGTAAAGTTTTTAAAGCAAAACAAATAGAAACTGATGCTTTTGATAGATTATTATGAAGGAATTTGATTATGAACTCGATTACAAGAGACTTGATTTTACAGATGAGGAAACTCGTAAACTTTATCGTATTGGAAGGGGAGAGCAAGGAGTTCTACTGGTTCGCCCTTATACTAACGATATCTGTGCTCATTGGAGATTTAAGACTCCAGAGATTGCAGTAGAATCTTCAAACCATATCTACGGTATGTTTTTAGACTACCGTGATGAAGAGGACTTTATAGGTATGGATATGTGTCGTAAATTTCTTGAGATGGGTTTTACCAGATCAAGGAGATATGCCAATCATAGAGATGGTAAAAAGTATGATAAAGAAGGTAATGTAATACCCCAAGAAGAAGATCATGCTACTTGTCATTTTGCTAAATCCGCACAAATATTTAAGAAAGTTAGAGATTTAGTGGCAAAAAGTCCTACATATGTTACAATGAGAAAAAAGTGGAGGAACAACGAATGATTTTTTTATCAAACCCATCAGTATATACATTACCAGGTACTTGGGAAACACAACCTTTCGTTCCAGTTGAATTAGTATTCAGCACTACAGTTGCTATTGCATCACTAGGTTTAGTTGCGGGTTTGATTGCAGGTATTTCAATTATTAAGATAAGAAGAAAGAGAGTTTAGAAAAAACCTTTATTATGAATTTATTAGTCGCAGGAAGAATCACAGGTTCAGTGTTGATTATTTGTGCGTATTTTGTTATACTACATGTATCTGCCTTTTACGGTGCAATAATTCATATTATTGCTGATATTATTTGTATTCCATTTTATATTCACAATAAACAATGGGATGTTGCAATTATGTTAGCATTTTTGATGAGCATAGCAATTAGCAAAGTTGCAATTTTATTATGAGTGATTTTATATGGGTTGAAAAATATCGACCTAAAACTATTGAAGAATGTATCTTACCTAAAAGAACAAAACAAACTTTTCAAGATTTTGTAGAGAAGGGAGAGATACCAAATATGCTTTTGTCAGGTCCACCAGGTATTGGTAAGACTACTGTTGCAAAGGCATTATGTCATCAGTTAGGAGCAGACTATTATGTCATTAACGGATCGGATGAAGGACGTTTTCTTGACACTGTTCGGACGAACGCAAAGAACTTCGCATCTACCGTCTCTCTTACAAGCGAGTCGAAACATAAAGTCATTATCATTGACGAAGCAGACAATACCACTTCCGATGTACAGCTCCTTCTCAGAGCGAGTATTGAGGAGTTCTCCAAAAACTGCAGGTTTATCTTTACGTGTAACTACAAAAACAAAATTATCGACCCTTTACATAGTAGGTGTTCTGTGGTTGACTTCTCAGTTAATAAAAAAGACAAACCAACAATAGCAGCACAATTCTTTTCAAGACTAACTCAAATATTAGACGCAGAAAAGATAGATGCAGACAAGAAAGTTGTAGCAGAACTCATCAATAAACATTTTCCTGATTGGAGAAGAGTATTGAATGAATGTCAACGATACTCAGTTAGTGGTAAAATTGACAGTGGAATACTTGCAGCATTCTCAGATGTATCTGTGAATGACTTAATGAAGAACCTTAAAACAAAGAATTTTGCAGAGGTTCGTAAATGGTGCGTGGATAATCTTGACAATGATTCTGGTGTACTGATGAGAAGAATATATGACTCATTATATGAAGTCCTTGTTCCAAATACTATACCTGCTGCTGTCTTGATTATTGCAAAGTATCAATATCAAATTGCTTTCGTAGCAGATCAAGAAATTAACCTATTAGCCTGTTTAACCGAAATTATGGTGGAGTGTGAATTCAAATGACCGTTAAATTAATTCGTATGTGGTCTGGTGAAGATGTCATTGCAGACATCGTTGAAGATACAAATGATTCAATAGTAATCACAGACCCAATTGTGGCAGTACCGTCACCACAACAAGGAAACATTGGATTTGCTCCTTGGTCTCCTTTACTTCAAAAAGATAAACTTGAAGTTACTAAAAAATATATTGTTTATATTGGGGAACCTCAAGGGGAAATCGTTGAACAATACAATACAATGTTTGGTAAAATATCCAAACCAACTAAGAAACTTATTTTGTAATGACTAAATCAACTTTCGCTAAAACTAAAGCACAAATCAAATCTTATCAATATTATTTGTTTTGGGGTGCTTGCACCGTTGCTGTAATGGCAGGACAAATCTTTGTAGGTGCAGGGTATCAATCAATGTCCAATTCAGTAAAAGATCTAACAGAAATAATTGAAATTAAAATTGAACTTGATGAACTAAGAGAAAAGAAAAGAGGAGGATTTATATATTGATACCACATCTTTCTCTCAATCCAAATATTACCTTTCCTGTTTCAATTGCAGTGATTACTATACTGTTGGCAGGTTATGGAGTATACAAAGGATTTTTTGCAAATCAAAATTTAACAGACCCTTGGGATGACCACGACGATTAGTTCACTTAAATCTTATAAAACACCTCTAAGATATCCTGGTGGCAAGTCTCGTGCTTGCAAAAAGATGGAACCATTCTTTCCAGACCTTAGAGATTATGATGCATATTATGAACCATTTCTAGGTGGTGGTAGTGTAGCATTACATATTACAAAAAAATATCCTAATCTAAAAATTATTGTTAATGATTTATATGAACCATTATATAATTTTTGGTTACACCTTCAATGTAATGGAGAATACCTACATCTAGCATTAAAGGATATTAAATCAAGACATCCTGATCGTGCTTCTGCAAGAGAGTTATTTACAGAGGCAAAGAAAAGATTAAATGATGAAACAACTCTTGATCAAGAACGTGCTGTTGCATTTTACATTATAAACAAATGTTCTTTTAGTGGTCTTACTGAGTCGTCATCATTTTCAGAACAAGCGAGTGATGCAAACTTCTCAATGAGAGGTATTGATAAGTTACCGATGTATACTGAACTTATCAAGAACTGGTATATTACAAATGTCGATTATCGTCATATGTTAGGAGATAAAGAAAAAACTTTTGTGTATCTTGACCCACCATATGATATTAAGGATAATTTATATGGTAATAAGGGTTCTATACATAAAAAATTCAATCACGACAATTTTGCGGAAAGTTGTGAAATATATAATTCTAATATGCTCATCAGTTATAATTCAGACCAGTTAGTTAAAGACAGATTTAAGAATTGGAATGTTGCTGAATTTGACCTTACATATACAATGCGTTCAGTTGGAGAGTATATGAGAGAACAAAAAACTAGAAAAGAGTTACTTCTCTTTAATTACAACATAGGAGTATTTTAATGGACGAAAGACCATCAGACATGTATCAAGACATGGTGAAACTTAATATGCTCTATGAAGAGATGTGTTGGGATAATGAAGATATTATTGAATTTTACCCTGACTATGATAGCAATACAATTGTTATAAGAAATAAAACTATGGATGAAGAAGCGATTGGTGGTTAACTATGGAACTTAAAGATTGGTTAAATTCAATCAATCAATCTAAGAAAAATTTGATTGATGATGATCCTAGTATTGAAAAGGATTATCCCCCATATATTATTAACCGCTGTTTCTCTGGACATCTCGATGCAGTGATGTTTGCAAATGAAATGAATATGTATTCTTTCTTACCAAAGAAGATGCAATATGACTTTTTTATAAATAGTCTCAGAACTAAGAAGAGATTTTCTCCTTGGCTTCGTAAGGATATGATCAAAGATCTTGATTATGTAAAACGTTATTATGGTTTTAGTAACGAAAAAGCAAAACAAGCTTTGAAAATTCTGACTAAAGAACAACTCAACTTTATAAAATCTAAATTTGATACTGGAGGAGCGAAATGAGTGTTGTTAAAGAACCAGAGGTCACTTGGAATCCTGACCAAATGGTTGAAGTTACATTAAATGAACCTGATGATTTCCTTAAAGTAAGAGAAACTCTAACAAGAATTGGTGTAGCAAGTAGGAAAGAAAAGAAGATATATCAATCATGTCACATACTGCATAAGCAGGGGAGATATTTTCTTGTCCACTTTAAAGAGTTATTTGCCCTTGATGGCAAACACGCTAATCTTACTGTTAATGACGTTCAGCGTAGGAATCGTATTGCTCAACTTCTTGCTGACTGGGGTTTAGTTGGAGTTGTAGATGCAATCAGAATTCAAGATATCGCACCTTTGAACCAAATTAAAGTATTATCTTATAAAGATAAGGGAGATTGGATATTAGAAACCAAATATAATATTGGAGCAAAGAAGAAAAAAAATGATGGGGAGGACTAGACACTCCTCATTTTTTATGTTATAATATGAATAACATAAAAAGTATTCGTGAACAACTTAGTAACCTCCATTTGCAATTTAAACACTAGAAAATTTGGTGATGTTGGAGAAATCCTCATGACTAAAATTATTAAAGGTTTAGAAAAATCTGACGACTTATCATATGATAAAAAATTAGGTGGTAAAAAGGGAGAAGTAAAAGTATCGAGAGCATTTAGAAAAGCAGAACCAATAACAGAATCAAATATATGCGAAGTATTGATGAGAGATAATTCAGTTAGATTGATTGAAGATGATAATAAGTTATTAGAGAAATGGGATTGTAATATACAACAAGTAAAAACTGGTTGTTTTGATATACTATGGTATGGTATTTTCTTTAAGGATATGATATACGTTTTTGAGATACCAAGTGGAAAAATTAGTGAGGATACAAATATTCAATACTCAGACAAACAACATAGAGGTAATACTGGTGAAGGTCAATTTCATTTAAAAAATGCTAACATAAAATATCATATAGACAATTATCTTTATGCTAAAATGAATTATGAAGAATTGTGGAATTTATTGAATGAGTGATATACAATTATATCTTGGTGATTGTTTGGAGGTAATGAAATCTTTACCTGATAATAGTATTGATTCAATTATCACTGATCCTCCATATGGAACTACATCTTGTAAGTGGGATATTATTATTCCTTTTGAAGAAATGTGGTCTCAGTTAAAAAGAATATCCAAACCCCATTGCCCTACATTATTATTTGGTCAAGAACCATTTAGTAGTTTTATGAGAGTTAGTAATATAGATGATTACAAATATGATTACTACTGGCAAAAAGAAAGAGCGACAAATATTATGCAATTGAAAAAGAGACCTGGTAAGGTTATAGAGACAATTTCTGTTTTTCATAAAAAGAATGCAACATATAATCCACAAAAAACAATTCATACTGGTAAGTTGAGAAGTAATAAAATTGGTAAAGGAAAACTTGGAACTCTTGTAGAAAGTTCATCAGTAAAAAAACCAAAAGAATATAAAGATGATGGAACTAGATATCCTTTACAAGTATTAAATTACAAGAGAGATATTTTAACATCAAATCTACATCCAACTCAAAAACCGTTAGCACTATTAGAAAATTTGGTTAAAACACATAGTAATGAGAATGATGTTGTATTAGATTTTACTATGGGGTCAGGAACAACTGGACTTGCTTGTAAAAATTTAAATCGAAACTTTATAGGAATTGAAATAAATGAAGAATATTATAAAATTGCAGAAAATCGTATAAAGCAGTTGACAAATATTTTTGATATGCTATAATATATTTGTTGGACGCAACATGGGAGTGACTGAATAAACTTACTGGCAACCGCTGGTTAAGGTGATGAGACACAGGTGGTGCTGCTGCTCGCAAGGGTAGAACCGATCAACCAATCGGGTCTCAGGCTGTAACGTATTTACTTCTGTAGTAATGCCCGTTACTTGTTGGTATACAGGAACCCAACCTCCCTCCTTTTTTAGACCTAAGATGCAACTCACAGAGTGGGGCAGAGGGTCTTTTTTTATGCGGTTTTCTACACCCAGAGTGAGACCCTATGTGTTATAATTAGTTATGTCGCCTTCGGGGACAAAAATTCACACTCGCTTATTTAAGGAGAACTATGACTTACTTACAAAAGTATCACACTGCTAATCTTCCAGAGTTAATGAAGATTATTTCTAAGAATGGAATTGGTATGGACTCATACCTAGATAGATTTTTCAATTCTTACGAAACTACAACAAACTATCCACCCTACAATCTTATTCACGTAAATAATGTTGAGTCAATACTAGAAATAGCACTTGCGGGATTTAGTAAAAATGAACTTAATGTTTATACTGAATATGGAAAGCTTATTGTTGAAGGAAAAAAAGAAGAAAAGGAGAAGGAATCCGAGTATGTCTACCAAGGATTGGCTCAGAGATCTTTCAACAGAACCTGGTCACTATCAGAAGATATTGAGGTCAGAGAGGTTTTATTTAAAGATGGATTACTTACCGTCAAGTTGGGTAAAGTAGTTCCAGAACATCACGCAAGAAAAGATTATATGTAGGAGATAGTATGAAACTTATTAGTCCCTTTACTATAATTAAGAATGCTATCAGTGACATCAAAAGAGTTAAAAAGAAAAAATTGCAAAAAAAGTAAATTTATGATATAATATCAACAACTATTGTTATGTAATGGATTATAAAACATCTGGAGTTGATATTGAAGCAGGAAACTCTTTTGTAGATAAAATCAAAGACACCGTTAAGTCCACTCATCGACCAGAGGTCATGGGTGGATTTGGTGGTTTTAATGGAGCGATTAGAATACCTTATCAATATAAAAATCCATTGTTAGTATCTGGTGCTGATGGTGTTGGTACTAAATTAAAACTCGCACATACTTGGGGTATACACGAAAATGTAGGAAAAGACCTAGTTGCAATGTGTGTCAATGATGTTATAACTTGTGGGGCAGAACCATTGTATTTCTTAGATTACATTGCTACAGGTAAATTAGAACCTAATGTATTAGGTGAAGTTGTGGAGGGTATATCAAAAGCTTGTATAGAAGCAGGGTGTTCTCTAATTGGTGGTGAAACTGCCGAGATGCCATCAATGTATCATAATGATGAATATGATTTAGCAGGATTTTGTACTGGTGTGGTTGAGGAGGAGGATTATATTTCTGGTAAAACAATTGCACAAGATGACATAATTATTGGTATTGAAAGTAATGGGTTGCATAGTAATGGATTTAGTTTAGTAAATGAATTACTTCGCACCCATCAATTGTTTTATAAAGATGTATCAGAGATTGGTAATCCAACTCATATCTATTCTAAAGTTGTAAAAGAAGTTATCAGTAATTTTGAGGGTGTCAAGGGTATGGCACATATTACTGGTGGTGGACTACAAGAAAACATACCAAGAATAATTCCAAGAGGTTTAGGTGCTCGTATAAATTATGATGCTTGGCCAATGCCTAGAATATTCTACAAAATTATGATGGCAGGTGAGATATCACCAGAAGAAATGAAAAGAGTATTTAATCTTGGTATTGGATATTGTATTGTTGTATCTCCACAGTATGAAGACCACGTTCGTAAGATAATAACTGGATGTGGTTACAATAGTTGGACAATTGGAAATATTGTGGTATAATATATTTGTCAGAGAAATACTGGCTGCGGTTATGCCCTTTGGTAGGTTCAGCATAAGCGGCTATAGGAATCTACCATTTATTTAATTCGTAAAATGTCTGTAAAATTAACCATACTTAAAACTGGAGAGACATTGATATCAGATATGCAAGAACTTGTATCTGATCAGGAACAAGCATCTCCACATGCATATCTTTTAAATAATCCTCATAGGGTTAGGACTAAAGATAAAGCTTTTCTAACTGAAGAAGAAAAGGATGAAAAGAAATTTGGTATTGATGTTACTATGACACCTTGGATTATCTTATCATCAGATAAAAAAATTATTTTACCAGTTGATTGTGTAATGACGATTGTAGAACCAATTGATGGTGTAAAGAAAATGTTCCTAGATAAAAATGAACAATTTAAGATTGAGGAAGACTTAAATGGCTAAAGATATTAAATGCATATTAGTTGATGTTGATAAACTTCTTATCAGTGAAATTGAAGAGGTAGATGCTGAACTTGGAAATCCAAATTGTAAATTGACTAATCCTGTTGTGTTTGAGTCTCTTGAGAGAATGAAACCATTAGTAGAAGCTTCTAATGATACAGAATTTATGATAAGGTCAGAAGACATACTTACAATTGCAGATCCAGCACCAGAGGTAGTTGCAAAATACATTGAACTTACTTCATGAAAATTTTGAGTATAGATTTGGACTATTTTATGAGTCCAACCATACAACTTTATAATAATGCTTTCTTTGATAATGATCCATTAACAAGATGGAATGACTTATTCAATAACACTGATTTTAAGGAAAATCATTTAACAATAGATCAATCTAATTTATTGTTTTGTTTTGATACTTTTTTAAAATCATTGAAACATTGTGATAGTGTTTCGTTCGGATATGAGCACGATGCAATTCTTTTTCATATTGAAAAGTATTCTGATATAGAGTTAATCAATATTGATCATCATGATGATGTCTTAGGTGGAAGTTATGTTACTGATGCTGTTTATAATGCCGAAGGAGCATTAAGTAAAGAATACTTTGATTTGTGTAAAAATGGTAGAGTTAATGAAAGTAATTGGGTATCATGGTTAGTTAATCAGAAAAAATTAAAATCTTATACTTGGATTTGCAATCAAAATAGTAACAAAAGTAAAAACTTTGTCATTGAAAAAATAATTGCCAATTATACTCTCCTTGAGAAAGAAGAATATAAATTTGATAATTACAAATTTGATCACATTCATGTCTGCTTATCTCCTCAATATACTCCAAAAAATCATTGGCATTATTTTTCAATGTTTATAAACACATATGAGCATTTTCATAATAAAGATGCTACAATAGAAAATAAAAAGTTTGAACATGAATTTAGATACAGAAAATTAGGAAATGAGATTTTATACTAACGTACAAATGGTGGGGGATCATTTTCTCGTTCGTGGTTATGAAGACGGTAAACACTTTGCTACTCGTGAAAAGTTTTATCCTACACTGTTTGTAGACTCAAAAAGAAAAACAAAATATAGAACACTTGATGGTTTGCCTGTTGAACCAGTTGAACCTGGCACTGTTCGTGATTGTCGTGAGTTTATTAAAAGATATAATGAGATTGATAATTTTAATATTTACGGTAATGAGAGATTTATATACCAGTATATTTCTGACAAGTATCCAGAGGTTGAAGTTAAGTTTGATACTGATAAGATTAAATTAACCACAATTGATATTGAGGTTGCATCTGAGAATGGTTTTCCTGATGTTGAATCTGCTGCTGAAGAAGTGTTATTGATTACACTACAGGATTATTCAACAAAACAAATTCGTACTTGGGGTCGTGGTCCGTTTAATAATAGACAAGAGAATGTAATTTATAAAGGATTTGACACTGAATATCAACTCTTAAGTGATTTTATTAACTGGTGGATGATTGAAGACAATACACCAGAAGTTATTACAGGTTGGAACAGTAAGTTGTATGATATTCCATATCTTTGTCGTCGTATTGATCGAATACTTGGAGAGAAACTTAAAAAGAGAATGTCACCTTGGGGTCTTGTAACCGAAGAAGAAACATACATCTCAGGAAGAAAGCATATATCTTATGATATTGGTGGTGTATCACAGTTGGATTACTTAGACTTATATAAGAAGTTTACTTACAAGGCACAAGAATCATATCGTTTGGATTACATTGCATCTGTTGAACTTGGACAAAAGAAACTTGACCACTCAGAGTTTGATACATTTAAGGATTTCTACACAAAGGGTTGGCAAAAGTTTGTAGAATACAATATTATTGACGTAGAACTTGTTGACCGTTTGGAAGATAAGATGAAGTTGATCGAACTTGCCTTGACTATGGCATATGACGCAAAGGTCAACTATGAAGATGTATTCTATCAGGTAAGAATGTGGGATACAATAATTTACAACTATCTCAAGAGAAGAAATATTGTGATACCACCAAAGAATCGTTCAAATAAAAATGATAAGTATGCAGGTGCAT
>VTLG01009765.1_pt1 | contig 19700 bp, 17 predicted proteins | sample 4694571 | NCBI WGS metagenome assembly VTLG01 (sample SAMN12604809, study PRJNA352737) | marine metagenome | biome: ENVO:00000447; feature: ENVO:00000209|ENVO:00000569|ENVO:01000036; material: ENVO:00002151; isolation source: viral sequences binned using virsorter ...
TATTACTTGCCCAATGAGCATTTGCAAGGAAACTAAAGTTTCTTTGCTCATCTTTGTTTGATAAACTGACTGTAGTAGGACTAAAATAAGTCTGGACTTCAGTATCAGTTGCACCTGTTACATCACTGGATTCTGCTAAAATATAACCATCTACAGGAGGACGTGCAGATGTAATTCCACTACCTGCAGGAATTACATAACGAGCTCTGTAAACAGTATCAATAATATTTCTTGTATCAGGTTGCCTTTGAATAAATGTTCTTGGTGTTGCATCACCCAAAACAGTTGATCCAAGTCCAACAATTGTAGAATAGATGTCATTATCAGTGGCAGCAGTTCCAACTGTTACATACCACTGACTTTGATCACTATCATATTGTATTGGATGTCCAATATCTCCTGCAATCTTATCCGATACTCTACTTTCCACATGAAGAATACCACCCTTTTCATTAAATGCTATTCCTACAGGAGTGCTATTATTTGCATCATTCAAAGTTTGAGCAATCTTAATTTGATTTGCATTTACTCCTGTTGTAATTGCATAATATACAGCATTATTATCTAATCTATCAGGAAGATGACCATTCTCTGAAACTACACGAATACTTTCACCCTGTAAGAAGTTATGATCTGCTGTTAGAGTAAAGGTAGCATCTGTGGTTGCTTCACTATCAACACTGTTAATACCAGCAGTTGATCTTCCAACTGTGAATTTCTTTTGGAAAGAGACCTGAGTATCAGAAAGTTCAGTATCAGGCATCACAATACGTGCTGCATACTGATTAGTTGTTCCTGAAGAATCAGAAATCAATACGTTTATCTTATCATTCTCCTTTGCACCAACTCTATATCCTTCTACAACACTACTTGGTTTTACATCTTCATTGGTCTGATTATAAAGATATAGACGGCTAGTTGATCCAACACCAACAGCAGATCCAGTTGTATTAACATCAACTGCATCATATTCGATTGCTATTGTTGATGCTTCAATTTCTTTTGGTGGAATAACATGAGTAATGTATCCAACATCATCTCTTGCAAAAGAATCCTTTTTAAATCCTTCAGAAACTAATGATTTTGCACCAAAGTTAGAGTTAGAGTTAGTAACAGATAAGTCACCACCAGACTCAGCCAATAAGTGCTGTGAATAACCAATCGCAAATACAGATACTATTTGAATAACAGAATCATTACTTGCCTTAATATGATAGTTTCTATAAGAAGGTTTATATACTGCTAATGAATCAGAATTTATATTATCATTTCCTGCAAACGTACTATCTTTATATTCTCCACTATCCTTATCATACTTCACAAAGGCATTATTATCCTTCTGCAGACCAATACCTGTGTACTGTGCCACAACCATTGACTTAAATCCTGTGGCCTTATCTCCATCTGCAAAGAGACCACACATACCATAAACAGATCTCAAGGATATGTTAAAGACATATGGTGATGATGAAGTAACAGTATCAACTTGAAGATTGACAGTTGAACCAGTTACAGTTGGTAATGGATTTGCAGGAGCATTTAATACTTTATACTTAAACTCTGTTGTTCCTGATGAATCTGTGGTAACAACATCACTAACAACAAACTCTCCACTATAACCATCTGCAGTAATTCCTTCTAACTGGAATGCTGTATCTACATCTAATCCAGAAAGAGCAGTAGATAGTTCAACAGTAATATCAGTAGAAGTGGTAGAACCATCTCCAGCCTTAATACTAGAGATACCAACTGTACCACCTAGAGGGCCAACAATTCTATACTCATCAACCTTGGGTTGAATATCAAGACCTGATGATGGATAATCTGGTTCAATCTCTCTACCAGAGGAAGGTCCATATGCAAGACCAACCTTCTCATAGTACATATCAAGATCAGTTCTTGCTGCATCAAAGTCAGAAATGAATGCATCATCGATCTTGACATCATTTACACCATCAGCATATTCAAATACTGTTAGTTTATGGTGAGAGAAGTTAGGAACAAATCTATTATTAGTATAGTCTTTATATACAGAACCATTTGGATTACCATCAAAGATAGTAAACTGCCAAATATAACAAGAGCCTGTTAGTCTGAAGATAGCAGATCTCTCAATATTATCATTCTCAGGATTAGGAACATATTTCGGTCTTATCTTTGTCTTTCTTAAATCTAAACCAACAATCGATGTACCACGAGGAAGAATCACACCCCCGTAGACACTATTCATCTTATACAGAGCATTATCGTCTGTACTTAAATCATAATTGGTTGTGAGAGACCATGCAGGAAAATCATCCGATGTAGTACCATCTCTTAATTTATAATTATCTGCCCCATCAGGAATCCATCCAGGCCTATTATCTACAATATGTTCACCAGGATAAAGAAGAATGGTAGTTTTACCAAATCTATCATTATCTAAACCTTTCTGATATGAAAACCTAGATGCTTCAACAAGAGCTCTCTGAATGGTTTTAAATGGACGGGTTAATGAATTTCCTTGATTCTCAATACTATCTGTCGCATCCAAATCATTCGGATTTACATACAGAATATTGCCACGAACATTCTTGAGGAAATTATCTAGACGACTGAGAGGCATCTTATTTGCACGATAAGTTCTATTATGACTTATTTATCAGACTAAGGATTGGTATATGAGAGCATATCCTCTGGACAGTTCTCACGTACAAAATGCAACACATTCATAAACTCTTCTACAGTCTCACACTCTACTGTTCTTGCCTCTCCTTCATCTGAATATAGGTGTACTTTACGTTGAATTGTATCCACAACACAACTGGTGAGGAAATCATCTTCCATTGTAAACCTTATAATGGTCTATCTAGTATACCACGACTAGTCCTTGATGTCAAGCAGGTCACCAACGACCATATAATAGCAGTCTACAGGAATTCCTTGACTCTGTAAATGAACCTCAAGGCCTTGCACTCTTTTTACAATCAGATTCTGCTTTGCTCCTACCTCTGTAAGGTGGACTGTGACGGTAGATAGGTCAACTAACTCCTCCCATTCCTCTGGAAGATTAATTAGTTTCTTTTGGGTTCTACCATGTAATGTTAAAGAATCGCTCATTCTATGATGTCCTCAATGGTTTCCATATTTATAAATCCTCTTAAACTTTCAAGTCTGGTTATTTTATTATTTAAATCTCCTATAGCAGTCCTATTACCCCATATTCTCATACATAACTCATTTCTTTCCTCACGCAATGCATTTGTTGCATCGACTAACAAGTTATTTCTACCATCCTCATCAGTAAAAGAAGCCTCTTTTGTGGTTAATATTCCAATTGCATTAGAAATCTTTGTATTGGAATCTGAAGAACATGCAGATAGTGTGCTCAATAAAGCACCCAAAGCATTATTTTCAACATTGTTTACACTCTGTCCTTCATAAGCTAAGATACCCGTACCATTATTAGGAGTGGGGGCAGTTTGGAATCCTACTTTCCAATAAGATTTATCAGCACCAACAGTAGGAGGATCCACCCTAGTCAAAATTGAAAAATTAGTAGGATCCATTGGCATTTGTTCACCCTCTAATGCAGGATCCCAACTTTGAGATCCTTTAGGATCTCCTGAATTATCTAATGAAATTCTCCCTCCAATTCCAATATTGGCAGTTTGCATTATCCCAACAGTTTGAGGATCATTTGGTTGAGGCCAATAAGAAGGATCATCATGCAATATAAATCCAAACCTAAATCTTCCATCCTGTATAGTTTTAACTGTAAAGGATAAATCATTAACAGTAGTACCTGCTCCCATTCCAATGGAAGTTCCAGCAATTGTAATAGTATCTCCATTGGCATAACCCAGTCCACCAGCACCAATAATGTCAATGGCAACACCACCAGTAGTCGTAGATATTCCTACCGTAGCAATTCCTCCACTCGCATTCGTAAATACAGAAAATGTTGCACCTTCTCCACCTAAGTTGGAAGTACTAGGAACAGCATGGTATTTCTGACTTACTTTATATACTTCTCCATTGGAAGTTACATCACTAATAACTCCCACAGGGCCTGTAGTAGGATTATCAAGAACACTGAATGATATTGATTCAAAAGCAGATACACCAGCACCTGCAGAGGGATTTACACTCAGAATATTAACAGTAGAAACATTAGTAGTTACAACGCCAGCAGCACCAGTTGTAGGAATCTGAGCAAGATCAGCCGTTCCTGTATTAATACCAACAATTTTAGTAGTGCTACTAAAAACTCCATCCTTATCACAAGTTACAATTTGACCAGTTTTATATATTGGAGAGAGTACTGGATCTTGACCAGTTGATCCCACAGGACTCATTACGGTTAATGAATTAGAACCCGAAGTTATGGTTCCAATAAAACTGGTTACAAAGGTATCTCCAATATCTAATTGGTATGGATCAACATAATATTTCAATCCATAATAATTCTTAGGTGCAAATCCAAATCTAAATGTGTCTGCATCATGAGTAAATGAGTTAGTAGTACCTTGTTCCGCACCAGTGACCGCATTGGTAGGTGAAGTAGTTACTAGTCCTACAGCATCAGAAGGATCGAGATAATAAAAAAAAGTACTTCCAACTCCTACTAAATTTCCACCTGGAAAATCCTCTGCCAGTTGATTCATCATCCCAGTATAACCATTCTCATTCAACTTCACACATACAAAATTCCAAAGACTGGGAGTAGGAGAGGTATTATGATTAGTAGCTACCCAGATTAAATCTGATCGACAAGAGGTTACCCCTGTAAAATGATCCTGATATGCATCCTTTACATCATCAATTGCTCTATTTACAATCTGAATTTCTCCAAACAATTCACTGTCTACTTTAAAGATAGCATTATCCCAATCCGATTTATCATTATCTAATTGAATAACTGAATCCTGAAAGAATTTAACTTGTCCATATCCATCATCAAGGCTTTCAAAAATCTTCTGCTGCATTTCGGTTGTTAATGACATTATGCCTCCTCCTTATCATAAGTATAACCAGCAATTGAATGACCTGATTGATCACCTGGATAATCTGCTGGAGATTCTCCATCATACTCAACATGCAATTCTGGGCCAATTCTATTACCCCATACATGATAAAAACATTCTACTTGTGTCAAATGATCCGAAGAAAGAATAATTTTATTATCTTTAATTTCTTTTACATATAAAGACAAATCAGGTTTTCCGCACGGTGTAAGATTTACTGTAATTGTATCATAGTCTACCAATCCTTGCCAATACTCTGGTATGTCAATGATGTGCGTTCCCTTTAATTTACCTCTTATATAGATGGCAGATTCTGGGCCTTCCACACAAATATGTCTTACTCTCTTTCCTTTTCTTGTAGGATGTTCAATATCAAATCCTTTATCCTTTAATGCTTTTCCTGTAAAAATTTTACCTTTAACAAGAGGAGTTATCGTGACTCCATTTATTTTTCTGGTGGAATTATCAACAGTTACAGCATTATTAATGTTAACTCCTGTATGAGTTTCTGCACCAGTATCAACTTCAGCACCATTTCTTGACGTTGCTCCTGCATGTTGTTTAACACCAGCAGAGTTTCTAATTGGAGATATAATGTTTATAGCAGTAGTCTCTATAATATTAATTGTTGTAGTAAAGAGACTCATCCCCACAGGGCCTGTAGGATCCCCAATCATCACATCTATGGGTGTGGGAGGGATAATACTGGCTCTATTAGATACCTTAAAAATAGATCCAGTAGTTGCTTTAGGATTAAGTTTAGGATTTTGACGAGCAACCATTAAAGTTGCCTCACCAGGAATAGGAAATGCTAAAGGACTACCTATTAAAACAACTCCATTGGCAAAAATAGATCCTGGAACTGATGCATTTCCTATTCCTAAACAAATAGGATCTCTGATTCCTGGTGCATAAGGGCCTAAAAACTCTCCTGCAGCACCAGCACTAGAAACATGCAGTTGACTTCCAACGTGAATATCTTGAACTTCCATTTAATTAAAACCTCCCATTAACCGAAGAATGCATCAAAGAAACGCAATCCTTGCCTTATCCATTGAGGAAGGGTCTTTGCTCCTCCATCAATAGCACCACCACCTGGTATTCCTTTCACATCAGATCCCTCTTCTACGAAAAAGGTTCCTGCCTCTATATGGACACTCTCTGTTCCTGTAAGATTTACCTCCACAGGAGCAACTATTTGCACATCCTTATCTGCATCTAGTTCTACCCTATCAGAATGTGTTCTAAACTTTCCATTTGCAAATACACTCACATGCCCTGTCTCTTTCTGATCACCATTAGCCAATAACTCAATATTATCTGCTATAAGTCTTATAGATCCATTACCAGCAGCAATTATAAGATCCCCATTTTCAGCTGTCCAAACCCCACCTACTCCTTGATACTTACCTGTTTTTCCAACTGGAAGTTCTCCGCAAGCAATTTCAAATACACCAGGAGTTTCACACTTAATACCTCCTGCTAAAGGGCCTGTCAATATCAATTCAATAGATTGAGCATAATTTACTCCATGATTAGGAAAAACACGACGAAGGGCAGCAGCAATCTTTGGCCCATTAGCAGCCTCATAACTCAGATATAATCCACCTTCAGTATTACAAAACTCTTGATGGAGGGCGGTATTTGGTTCAGACATTATGACACCTTCCCAACACAATCAATGACTTGGATAACATTAGTACCTTTAGGAACATCTATCTCTTCAGGTCTATGGAATTTCATAAGAGGTTTTAGAATAGCATTATAACCTGTTTCAGTATTTATAGAGATTTCAGGAAGTTCTGTAAATCCTGATCCACAATCAGTAACTATAATTCTTCTAATTTCACCATTAACACTCTCTTCAATCTTTGCCTTTGCTCCATTGGAGGGTTCAATATTCACAGTATCTTTACAAGGATCAAAACCAAAACCAGGATTCTCTATAATAATTTCATCAAGACATACAATAACAGGGTATGTATCGGTTTTAATGCAAGGATCCTTTGGACATCCTGGTGCAGTAAGAGAAACATTTAAATTTCCATCACAATTACCCCAGTTTTCATCATCAATTTTAGATTGCATACATGCATCCAATTTTATATCAGGGTTTTTGACCAAAAATGCTCTTATATCACAATCAGTAAATCCTAAAAGTCTAGCTTTATTATAATCATCACAACTAAACCATTCATCTTCAATTACTACATCTTGATCTGATATATTATATGCTTTTATACTATAGTAAGTATCATATCCATAAAGTATGTCTGCAAAATCCTCAGATCCATACTGATCCAATGATGTTTTTATAATAGATCCATAGGGATCCTTCAATACCCATGCAACGGCTGCAGGGTTTGTTTCAAAAGGACGTACAATTCCATCTCTATGAACATAGTTTTCAATCTCAACTTTTATTTCATGAATCTGAGGTTCTAAGTTAGATGTAGGAAAACTGAAAACAGTAAAGCGATTATGACCAGCATAAGGTTGAGTTGATCCTAATTTTTCTCCATCCATGTAAATAGTTCCAACATTATCTGCTTGCATCTCAAAGGTATAAATGCCTGGAGTAAAGGTAGCAACTCTCCATCTGGCAGTCATTGTTCCATACACACCGTATTGTGGATCAGTAGTAGCAGGATAAACTCCATATGTTTTTAAAAATTGAGCCCATCCTTGAGAATCACTTAAAACCCAATTGGTAGGACGCAAAACATCAGCAGTCCTTACCCAAGGTATTTGATCATCAAAAGGATCTGATATGGGAGAACGTTTTTTCTCATTTCCTATCCTATACAAAATATCATTATTTACAACTTGAATATCCTGACCAAAACTATCTTGATTAAGTTCTCCTAAAAACTCACCAGCAGCATAAAACTTCCACTGTGCTATTTGTGCGGTTACATCAGGACTAGTTGAATCAATTCTTTGCACTCCATAAGCCTCATCCATAGTATAATCAGGAGGCCATTGCCATTTTCCACTAGGAGCAAAAGTATCTATCAATGTTGCTCTTTGAAAATTATAAGTTAAAGATTTTTTCCCTGTCTTATCAGAAATAGGGAAATTAGTCATGTCTCGTGCAATATAAGTGTTAATTCCTGTAACCTGAGATCCTGGCAATTTAGTTGCATCAAAACTATCATCAATATAAACCTTTGGTTTACCAGGAAGTTGTATCCAATCTCCTTTAGATAAGTTAATTATATCTCCTTCATCATAAGGGACATCCCAATCTAGATTTTTTCTTCTAACGATAGTTTGACATCTAGTTGCCCATGTTCTTCCATCTCCTCCTTTAGAACCATCAGGTGCAGGAAGATATCCAAATCCCGAATCATTCATAAAGATCTTAGTTATTCCTATTCGACTAGCACGTACCATAGGTTTAGACAATCTAGAAGTAAGAGTAACAATGTCTCCCACTTGATAATTAGATCCTTTATTATTAATAGAAATACCTTCAACAGAACCACCATTAGTTTTTACCACCTCTAACATTAGTCCTGTTCCATTACCACCTCTTGTAGGAACATTCGCCATACATTCATTATATCCAGTTCCACCAATAAGATTTGTAAGAGAAACTACACCGCCATTAGGGTTAACAGTGTCCACTTGCACCGTAGCATCTCTTCCTCTTTCATCATCATCTTCTTTCTTTTCAGGAGTAATAACATTAATCACCCCTCCCATTTTAGGATGAATCTCACAGTAATAATATAACCTATCAGGAGTATTATTATTAACCGCTATTCGAGAATAAGCTGTGTCCGTAGCAGATTTTCCTAATCCAGGAATTCCATCAATTGTTACTCCTCTTGTATATTCTACACCACCACCATGAGTGCCATTTTTGGTTTCAGAAAATCTTAAAGGATGACCATTATTAGATATATCTTCCTGATTTAAAATATAAGTATTACCTCTCTCAAATGTAAGAGTCTTTTGTTGTTTATCGTCAATAAAATATCGATTACCAACTGCTACTGCATTGACTGTTACATGATAAGTAATTCCTATTCCTGCAGTTGTACCCTGACCAAACTGACCTCCTGTTGTACCATCATCATCTAAATCACCAAGATCACCACCTAATCCTCCAGTGGTGGCAACCCCAACTGTTCCTATTCCTGTTATAGGGCCTATAATAACAGTTCCCGTACCATTATTACCATTTCCACAACCATCATCAATCTGAACTAGAGGAACACCAGTATATTCTCCTCCATTCGTTACATCTATTCCTATAATATCTCCTGCAGCACTTACAACCGCATTTCCAGTTGCTGCAAGAACTTCTCCACCACCAAAGAACGTAACTTGAGGAACTCCACATAAATCAAATCCCCCATCACACTCTCCATCAAATATAGTATCAGTAAGATCAGGAAAATCTATTTTAAATTCATACTCCAAAATATCTTCAGGAATATTTTGCACATCCTCAAATCTTCTTCCCACTTCTTCTGCTTTTTTAAATATATCATCCAAATTTAGTTTATTTTTATCAAACTTAGGGCCTTCAGAAACACTCCATTCAATGCTACCATCATCTCTTTTACAATAATCAAATTCACATTCCAAAAGTGATAAAAGATTTGATAAAGTGTCGCCAATGGAAGTAATCAGATCAACTACTCCACCAACTAAATTTTCAACTCTATTAAATGCAGCGATAATACCCTGCACTATACCATTAACTAATGTAGATATTTGACCTAATATCTGTCCAATAAATCCACCAATAAAATTTTCTGCTATACATTTTCCTGTGTTTACAATCTTCTTCAAAAATGCTTCAAGTGCTCCTAAGATCAAGTCAGGTAACAACTCCATTATTAACTGAAAAGCACAAGCAATCTTTTTCATTGCCTCCGACCAATAACTATTAGCTACATATCTACCAGAGGCAGGAACAGATCCTTTAACTAAGTTCGCAGTAGCATTCACCTTCTCCATGAATTTTCTCTGCACCCTCAACATGATAGTTCTAACAAAATTTGCTATTGCTTCAGCTGTAGTTTTCAGATTTTCTTGATAGATCGCTACAGTATTATTAAAGTTCTGAAGACTCACATCATTCTGTCTTAAAGCAGTCCAAAAATCTCTTTCATCATTAGGATCTCCACTTATACCTTTTTTAGCATTATCGATAGCATCTTGAATATCCCGTAAGGGTTTAGTCAACTCCTGTATTTTCTCATCAAGTTGCTTTGACCATTTAATTTCATACCCTACATGTTCAGCTGCTGCTTTTCCTTTACTACTATCACACCATGTATCTACAATAATCTTCTTTCTTACATACTTTTCATCTATTGCTGCCTCTACTTGAGTATTGAATACTTCTGCACACTCCGCAATCCTACCCTTCCTCCACATGGTGTCAGGAACCAACATAATATTGGATCCTGGTTCAAATCCACTATTTTCCGTGGCAACATCACATTTAGTATTAGGAAGAACTCTATCAATAAACCATTGATTATCTTCCTCATAAACATATACCCACTGATTTTTTAATAAAGTAGGATCTCCTGAAGAAGTGGCAGGGCTACCTGCACTAATTCTATTATAAGCAAATGGTAATTGTGACCCTTCTGCATCTTTAATATCATCGTGCTCTCCTTTTATTCTAATCTTATAGCGAGGAAGATTATACTTATTTCCTTTCTCCTTTTTCTTTTGTTTAAGAGTGGCAACGTAATATTTTAAAGGTCCAATCTGAGCCAAGTAGTACTCTCTACTACGCTCTCGCCGCTTCTGTCTTCTTTGTTCGCCAGTTAATCTTCCCATAAAGGTTAATCGTCGTATACCTTACACTCATCCGCATCGGGATGATTATCGCAATAAATTTCTAAATGACTATCTTCATGCCGTGTATGGTAGTCATTAATCTTACCTTCATTCGCATCTACTTTGTCACCCTTATGATACACATCATAATCAGCATGGACATTCTGTAAATCCTCCTTGGTATATTCATGCATACCATGATTAGTATGCTCCTTACCATCTTTAGGATCAATGTAAACTTCGTGATCTAGATCGTGTTTAATAGTCATGTTTAAACTCCAAAAGAACCTCGTACCAAATGCAGACCAGTAAATGAATTACCAACATCACCATGATGGCATAAATCTGCTATCATATATATGCCACTTTTTCTCTTGTTACTTCCCACTTGTGTGGGTTTAGTAGAAGGTTCAGGAAACTCACAAAAAATTAAGTCTCCAGCATTTAAGCTAAGATCGCATTCAACAACAATCTCAGCAGTCATATTCATTTTTTGAAAGTAATTCTGGTGCGTTTGTTCAAATATATCTTCTACATTATAGTTGATTTCGTCTGTTTTTTCAACCTGGTTCTCTATATTATCTAATGCTTTGATAGTTTGTCCTGCTGTTTGTGAGGTTTTCCTCAATCTTGTAATCAAGGGATTACCATCGGCATCACAAAAATCTGGATTAAAGGTAGGTAAATTTCCTCCTCCGAGAATGCCATTTCCTTTATCTTTGGATGTTAAATTTTTTGTTGTATATTCTTTGGTTACAGGATTAAAAGTTTGTAATGCTGTTGAATATGCACCATTCATAAATTGATCTAATCCACTCACACTTCTAGTCATATTAGACCATAAAATTTTACCATTAAAACCAGGAGATATATCATCATCTGCTTTACTATTTTCAATATATCTTGGAATAGTTTTACCTGTAGTATCAAACAACTTATCTAATGATCTAAACTGATAACCAGTTGCAGTCTGAAAGAAAAGATAACCAGCCGTCTTTCCTTTTGCTGTTTTACCTGCAGAAGTTTGTATGTTAGGAATACTTAATTGCTGAAGAAATAAAAGAAAATCAAATGGACTCATAAGTTTCTTATCATCATCAAGAGGTGCAAAACCATTATAATCATCTAATGTTTCATCAGTATTCATTGACTGCCATTTAGGAGACTTTAAGTTTTCTTTTACAACAGTTCTTGCAATATCTGACATTTTTCCACTATAAAGATTTCTACATCTATTATCAATCAATGTATTATCATATGCCTCTTTTGATACCGCAGTCAACATATAATTTTCATTTTTAAATGATTGATAACCACCAACGATCTTATCAACTCTTAAATCATTCTCTTTTGTAAGATTAATTTTATTACCTTTTTCATCCTCCATATTAAACAAAATAGTTTCGGTTGATTGACCAAAACCAGCATCTAATAAGGCCACACCTGCACCCGATCCGTCATCTGCTGCCACAGTGTTACCTGTATCGTTAATAAATGCAGTTATCTCAACATGAGGCATAAAAACACTTTCTCGATATTCAATTATGGAAGCTCCTGCTCTCAGATCTACTGTCTTACCATCAACATTAGACTTTATCTCGAACTTATTAAATTGTAAGGAATTAGCGGTCATGTTTCTATAATTTCTGGTTGGATAATATTGTTAGTAATCTCAAAATTTTGAGCATAATCTGCATATTGATCAATACCTGATACATCAACTGAACCATCACCTAAAATGATGTCAGCTAACTTACCACCTGCCCAATCACCAAAATAAGCACCTGCCACACCCGTTAAGAATCCAAAAGGCCCTCCAAGACCAGCACCCAGAGCAGCAAATAAACCAGCACCAATTGCTTTAAATGCAGCATGTCCTAAAGGTTCTTTAAATACAAAATAATTTAATAAAAAATCTGCTACAGCACCAATTATTGGAATTTTTTGGAGAACAGGACTAATAAATCTTTTACTGAATTGCAATAAACTTTTAGTACCTGTCTTACCCAAAAGAGCGACAATACCTTTTCTTGCTGTATTCGTAACTGCAGATCGGGCAAATTTTCCACCTAAATTTTTAACTGCTTGATTACCAAATCTTTTGCGAGCTGCATCTATACCATGTCTTTTAATATAACGTCTAATGGCATCATTTCCCTGAGTATTTACTAATTGTCGTTTATTAAATCCAGATCTACCTGATCCCATATCTCTTCCCATTCCTCTTCTTCCTCTATTTCTAAGAAGAGTAGGAAGGGATCTTAAAGTTATTAATGCAGCAATCACAGTTCCATTTATCACCATCTTGAATTTTTCTAAAAACTTATCAACATCTTCTTGTTTTACACCTGTTATGTCCTCAAATTTTTTCATAAAATTATCATATCCTTTCACAGTCGAATCAACAAAATTGGTAAGTGATCCTACCATGCTGGCAACAAAATCAATCCCTTTACCGATACCTTCTATCACTTTTGCAACTCCCATTAATCCCTTTTCCGCATCATAAATTTTATTGAAAAGAATCCCTCCACCTAAGAAAAGGAAAAAATTACCAATAGAACTAAAAATATCTTGTAAAGGATTGGGAATATTAACTGATGGTAAAGAAAACTTAGATTCTTTTTTCTTTTCTAGATTTTCTTCTCTTAATCTCTTTTTCTCCTCCTGTCGTTGCCTCCTTTTCATTATAAAAGAAGCCCTATCCCGTTTAAAATCTAAGGTTAAAAATTTTCTTATTGATTCTAATTTATCCGAAGTAGAGGAGCTCTTACTTAAAGAAGTTATAGAATCAGTAGAAATGGTTTTCTTTGATGCTTTTATTGCAGAAGGTAAAAGTGAAGTTGCCATTATACCATACCCTCAAGACCCATTCCCATTAAAGTATATTGTCTGGAATTAGCATTACTTGAAATTTGAAAGGTTGGAATTGTACTACCCTCTCTCACCTCTTTTTTTGGTTTTTCTTTTCTGATCGGAGGTAATACAACAGTGTTACTCATCTTTAGAGTAGATGAAGGTGTAATATTACCACCTCTTACTCCTCTCACCTTTGGAGCTATGATCGGAGTTTTACTTATACCACCCTCACTAGCAGGAATCACCACCTCACGAGGTCTAAGCATTGCAGGAACTGAATCTTCATTTCCACTTCCAGCAACTGTTCCTCCTTGATTAAACATTGGTGCTCTAAATGTGCCACCATCACTAGCATTTTCTAAATTCTTCATCGCCTCAGTTTTATTCTTACTTGTCTCCTCAATGGGATTAAATTTACCAGTGTTTCCTCCAGATTCAGTTTGATTAATGTCAAATTGATTTGCAGAATTATTATCTACTGATCCCTCTCCTTTAGATTTTGACCCAAAATATGCTGCGAGACCACCAGCTGCTAAAGCGGCCGCTAAGATAGGATATTTGGCAATCAATCCTACTAAAAGAGGAAGTGTAGTTGTTAAAATTCCAACAGCTCCTGCTACGAAACTTCCTATAGGTGTAAAGAATAATGCAAAACCTGCTAATAAAGAAGGCCACCAAAAATTCAAAAATCTACCTATTCTTTTTATTTTTTCTTTATTCTCTTCTTCACCAAACCAGTTTAATGCTTTATTAAATAAGGTTCCTATAACAGTAAACTTAAGAAAATCTGCTATTTTCTCCCACACGTCCCTGAAAGGAGCAACTAATGTACTCACTACTTTTTTACCTGCACTCGCAGCCGATCCTACTCCACTCTTTAAAGATTCTATTAGTTTTTCTCTCTTCTCTCTTTTTTGTCGTTGCCTTTCTTTTCTATCTGCCTCTGCTTCTTTCTTCTCTAATTTACTATCCTTTTTAAGAACCCCTAAAATTGCATCTAACTGAGCACTAGTTTTTTCGTGCTCCCCTTTATGAAGTTTAAGAAAAGTGGCTAAATTATTTTTTGATTTTGATATCTTAGCATTAGAACCACCCCCAGTCTCACCTCGGACTTCAGCGATTATAGCATCTGCTCTAGTTATTAACTCCTTAACCATTTTGTTGCTGTTGTTTTAGTTTTTCTTCTTCAAGATGTGCTCGAAGTAGTTCAACATAAATGTCTCTCTCCCAAGGGATCAAGTTTTCAATCTCTGTTAATGAATATTTATGATACTGAATTAGAGAAAAATTCAGTTTATAGTAACTCTCTAGATCCATATGGACTAGAGCTAACCGAAAAAACTGGATAATCCCTCCATTACAACTTCACTTTCTACGTTTGTATTAGGATTAGTAATCTTAACCTGATGTGAAAGTTTAGGCATTGTTTCAAAGAACTTTTCAATCTCTTTAAATTGAGACGAATTCATGGAATCTAAGAAAGTAGTAATTTCCTTCTTAGTGCAATCCGCAGCCGCCCATACTTCTTCTTCATTGTAAATTTTATCAATACAAGTTGCGATCAATTCAAATGATTGATCCATTACATTCTCTTCCTTAAAATCAAAATTATTTTTAATAAACTCAGAAAGAGATGGATACTTCATTTCCATCATTAAAGATGAATCTAATTTAATCTTATTAGTATGTCCTTCAGTTCGTTGAATTTTAACATCATCAATATTAATAGTCACAGGAACCTGGGTTGTACCATCATCAGGACAAATAAGATTAACCTCAATATCTTCTCCTACCGACTTACCACGAATATTCAAAAACAAAAATTCAATGTCAAAAGTAGGAAGAGTTTCTACTTTAATTCCTCTTGTTTTTATACAAGATTTAATTACATTTTTAATTGCAGTTGTTATTTCTTTTGTATCCTCGCTTTCTAATGCAAGAACTAAAAGTTTTTCTTCTTTAACTAAAAATGGTCGATAATGTATAGGTTTTCTAGTCGAAGGTAATTCCAACTCATACGTCGGTGTCGCAATCTTTGGTAAAGGCATAATATCTTACAAAGAGTTCAGTGTGTTTTATTTAGCGTGGTTATTAAACGTTTAAAGTTATTGCATTATTAGTTACTACATTTTCTTGAACAGGTCCATCAAACAGTTGAATAGGAGGAATATTATTCATAGTCTCTACCACATAGCGAGAGAAATTAAAGTTAACTGTACACTTCAATAACTGAGATGCCTCATAAGTTACAGGCATTGAATTAATACTAATTGGATAGGCCTTTAAGAACCTATACTCTAATACTCTATTATAATCCTTCTCAAACTTTTTAACGTAAATAGATGTCTGATATAACTTAGGAAAATTTACCCTGTAAAAATAATTATCAGAAAGAGGAGTTATATCTGTGCCATCATTTAAAATAGCAGTATTAGTTTCATTCTCTCCCACAATGTAACCAATCCACTTCTCAAAGAAATTAATAATCTTATAATCATGATCTACATAGAAAGTAAATGAAGATGTTGTATCATACTGTCTTCTATATGCATGTCTCTCTGTTATTCCTGTGTGATCATTAACAAGTTCGCTAGTTGCCAAGGATGTGCCAGGTAATGCAGCTTCCGAACAAGATAATGACCACATTCGATCATCCTGCACTTCTCCTGTAGGTAAAAGAGATCTTACTGCAGAAGGGGGATAGAACCAACATTGAAAATGCGAAGTAAGTGCAGGATTTAAAATAGATGCCTTTAAATCTGCTAATACTTTCTTTTGCGGTCTTGGAGTGACCATATTCCTATAAATACTACTACTGATATATTATGTATAATGGGAGAAAGTAAAAAGAGTTTATTCAGACCCTCTTTTCCCAAAAAATACAAGGGAAATCCAAATAATATTATATGTCGCAGTACTTGGGAAACCAAATTTTGTAACTACTGCGATTTGAATGAGAATATTCTTGAGTGGGCAAGTGAAGAATTTTTTATTAAATATGTCTCTCCTGTTGATAATCGGTTTCATCGTTACTATCCAGACTTTCTTATCAAAGTCAAAGAAAGCACAGGTGAGATTAAAACTTATGTGATTGAGGTAAAACCTAAGAAACAAACTCAACCTCCTAAAAAAAGAAAAAAGGTGACTCAATCCTATCTCTATGAATGCAAAACATATGCTGTTAACACAGCTAAATGGAAAGCAGCACAAGAGTTTTGTAATGATAGAAAAATTGAATTTAAAATTATTACTGAACAAGAACTAGGAATATATCATGGCAGATGAATTAGAAGGTTACTTTGAACAATATGAACAACAGGTAGGTGATAACAGAATTGCACCTATCATGGATGAATTGAAGGAGATGAGTGATCCTGAAGAAATGATGCTTCTTATCATGGACACATTAAAAGATGTGGAGGTAGTGCCTGATGTAGGACAGTATTACACTTTCATATACACTGCAAAAACTCCTAAACTTACATATGATCAACATCCTCTGGTTGCAGTAACTGATATCCAAAGATGGGGATTCAGAGGCCTCAATTATCACTGGGGTAAATTTAGAAATTATACATGGGAAGAGATTGGAGGAGTTCTCTATGTTGTGCGTCCCAGTGAAATAGACGACTTAAAAAATATATCATATGCCTATTTCCTCACCACTCTATAAATAAAGAAAAAAGATAAATGGCCTGTACCACCGAAAAAACCACTACTCTTCCCGTCACCTTGAAAAGTGGTGGACAGGGAAATAAAGGAAGAATTGTGAGAAAATACTATGTGCAGACAAAAAGATGTGGTAAAGCAGGAAGTTATACTTTTGAGACAACTATTCATCGAAGCAGTGATGATGAAAACATTGGTACAACTTCTTCAACAGGTCAAATAACTTTATCCAACTTAGATGAAAAAGAAAAACCAGTACAAGACAAGATTAAACGTCAAATTAGACAAGCATTAAAGAAAGCTAAAAAATTTGCCATTGGAAATAATATCACTGAGAAAGATCGAACTAAATTTCTTAGTAATCTTGGGTTGAACAATAATGCCAAGGATAATGACGATAATAATACTAATGTAAAAAAAGAAGAAGAGAAAGATCCTTATCAGTACACTTATTCAACAATTGATATAGAAATTAAAGGGGATAGAAGAAAATCTTATGGGAATTATTATTATCCAGAAGATTTAAGTAGCAATAGACAAGATAGAGTTAGATTCACTCAAAAATATAGTCAAGGAACTAAAATAGAAGCTACCCTTGACGCAGGTGTTAAACAATTTCAAAGGAAAAAAACAAAAATAAACGGTTCAGTAACTCTTCCCATTGTCACAGGAATTGAAGATACAAATAGAGTAGATTGGCAAGGAGCAACTCTCAATCCAATTCAGGCACTGGGTGCATCAGGAGCATTAGGAGTCTTCCAAGGTGTAGCGGAAGGTAAAGGTATTAGTGATGTTTTTGGAAATGCTGCTGGAGCAGTAAAAGATGCATCGCAAAAAATGGCCCAATCAGCAGGAAGTGATATCCGAAATGCAATTAATGTTTATCTTGCACAAAGAGCAGTGGGTGCTCAAGGTCTACTCTCAAGGGCCACAGGTGCAGTTCTTAACCCCAACTTAGAAATGCTTTTTGGTGGGCCTTCATTGAGAAATTTCGCATTTACATTTACATTATCTCCCAGAGATGCAGAGGAAGCAGATCAAGTAAGAAAAATTCTTAGATTCTTTAAGCAAGGTATGTCAGTTAAAACAACAGCATCGAATGTTTTCCTTAAAGCACCTAATGTTTTTGATATCCAATATCAAACCTTTAATACTGAAGGACAACAAATAGTTCATCCCTCAATCAATATTATTAAAACATGTGCTCTTCTAAGTTGTAATGTTCAATATACCCCCAATAACACTTATATGACTTATGAGGATCCATTCCGAACAATGACTGCCTATCAACTCACTCTATCATTTGGTGAACTTGATCCTATATATGATAATGATTATAAAGATTTAGATAAAAATCAAGACCAAGTAATAGGTTACTAAAATGCCATCTTATTTCCGTAACGTTCCAGATTTTGAATATGTTAGTCGTACTGCTGACACCAAACAAATCTCAGAATATCAAAAAGTAAAAAACCTCTTTAAAAGAGGTAAATTGAAGAATGATATTTTTAATGATTTAACCTATTTTACAAAGTATCAAATTGTAGGGGATGATCGTCCTGATAATGTGGCATTTAAAGTATATGATGATGAAACCTTAGATTGGGTTGTTCTTCTTTCCAATAATATTACCAATATACAAACTGAATGGCCTCTTAATCATCAATCCTTCTATAATTTTTTAATTGACAAATATGGTAGTGAAGAAGAAATTTATGGTATTCACCACTATGAAACTCAAGAGGTAAGAAATAGTGATGAAGCAATCATTGTTCCAAAAGGACTTAAAGTACCTCAAAACTATTCTATCGAATTTTATGATGCCGAACTTGAATCCTACACAACTGCATCAAACATCACCACTGAAATAACTAATTATACCTACGAAAACAAAATTGAAGAGAATAAAAGAAATATCTATGTTCTAAAGGCACAATATATAAATGTCATTCTGAATGATATGGAAGAATCTATGATATACAAAGAAGGTTCCACCCAGTATCTGAGTGAAACCTTAGTAAGAGGGGAAAATATTAGATTATATTCCTAATTATTCCTCTGCAAGTTTTTGGAAATAAGAAAGAGCATCATCCTCATCTGAACTAGCAGATGCTACAGGAGCAGCAGCCACGGGTTCTTTACGAGCATTGAAGTCTGGTGCATAAGAACCACGACTGTTATCTTCCTCTGCAACCTCTTCATCTATACGACGTACAGGTTGCTTATTACCTAGAACATAGTCCAAACGCTTCTTCAGGTCATCATATGACTTGAATTGGTCTGGTGCGGTAACAGCAGCAAGTGAATACTGCTTCTTCCACAATGCTTCTAGTGCATCGTCATCATCAAGAACAG